>OMBN01000281.1_pt1 | contig 44089 bp, 40 predicted proteins | sample 1644891 | NCBI WGS metagenome assembly OMBN01 (sample SAMEA103958144, study PRJEB25191) | human gut metagenome | reverse complement strand
AAGTCGCTGTGACCAAGCCATTCCTGAATCTGCTTCATGGGAACACCGTTTGCCAAAAGCAACGAGGCACAGCTATGTCTCAAGTCGTGATACCTGATGTGTCTCAGCCCGTTTGCCTTGAGCAGCTTCGGAAAGCTCTCTGTAACATAATGGGGCTTAATCAGATCACCGATCTCGTTGACACATACATAACCGATGTAGTCCTTGATGTAGCTGCGTCCGCACAAGCGGCGATTGTCTTCCTGCTCATCTTTCAAGGCAAGAAGTCTTTCTCTCATGAATGGAACAAGAGGCAGTGTCCTCATACTCGATTTGGTCTTAGTGGTATCGGCTGCAACCAAAATACGCTTGCCGTCCAGATCACAAGATGTTACTGTGTGCCGGATCGTGATTGTGTTCTGGTCAAAGTCAATAGCATCCCATTTCAGACCGATTGCTTCACTCCGGCGCAGACCGTAGAATGCGCCGAACAGAATCGGAAGCTCAAGTTTCGTTCCTTTAGCAGCTTCAAAGAGAGCGTTGACCTCATCGGCATCATAGAAGCTGCCAACATAGCGATCTTTCTTCGGACGCTCAACCTTATCTGCCGGGTTTACATCAATCAGGTCAATCTTCACGGCATACTTGAGAGCCTTGTGAATGTTGGCATGGTAATGGATGACCGAGGAAGCACTGACGCGCTGGAGTTCCTTCATATAGAACTCCTGAATGTCCTTTGCGGTCAGATTCTTGAGAGTAATCTCCTTTTCACGGAAATACGGTGCGACGACCCTTTTGACCGTGGTCGAGTAAGAAGCAAATGTCGGGACTGCAACCGAGCTTTTGATAATGTCGAGCCATTGTTCCATGTAGTCCGCGAACAGAATGTCTCCATTCATGACCTTCGGCTCTTCGGGATTGAAATTGCGTCGTGCGTCCATCAGGATTGCTTCGGCGCGTTTTTTGTTTCCCTTCACAGTAAGCCCGGTGGAAATCCACTTGGTCTTTCTTTTTCCGAGAGAATCGGTGTAGTTCAACACGGCGTAGTAATATCCGCTTTTTTCGCGGAGATGTCCTGCTACCATAATTATCCTCCTTCATTGTAGCAGAGACACCTACCTGATACCGTGCTTTTATTATACCAGAACCGGGTTCGAATTGGAGGACCTCTGCCGAACATTTTTTGTAAACAAATTGAGTCCAAGCTTTATGCCGTGACTGCTTCTCCGCATCCGATGCAGAGAAATGTGAAAAGATGAGCCTTCGGAATACGATAGGCTCTTCCGACCTTGAGACAACAGATTTTGCCTTCCCGCAGGATGCGGTAGCCGGTCTTTGTGCTGATGCTGAGTATTTCGCACATCTGCTCAATGCTCATCACATCGGGATAGTCTTTCAGCATGAGCTTGTAGGCATCGCGCTGAGAAATGGTTGATGCGGTATTCACCCGTCTCACCTCCACAAGATTTGATTTTGCCTTATCAGCAAAAGGATAGGCAGCAGTCGTTCGACAAATGCTGCCCATAGTTTTTGATGATAAATTGTGTTCCAGCATATTTGCAGCTCGCGCCCCTGCTGAATAGGGAATGCTGCGGACTACCACCGGTAAAGTAGTATCATGGGACTCTCACCCCTCCGAGGATCGCTCCGAGCCGCCCCAAAGAAAAGGGACGGAAGTATCATTATACCCAACTTCTCCATCATGGCGATCAGCCGTCACCACATGTCCGTGGAAACCGCTTCGTTGCTGAGCTTGTCCAGCTCTTTGCGGAGCCCGGTGACAGGCTTTTGGGCAGAGAAAACGTCGTCGATGCAAGCAACTCACTCACACCGACGGCTATTCGAAACCTCAGGACATTCTGTGAAATTGGCAAATGGGGTATTTGTAATCAGCGTCAACTGTGGATCGCTGTGAATGTGGAAAATACTCAAATTTTACTTGACAAATAATTTAGAATGATTATAATATAATTAAAATAATTCTAAAACGAATGGGAGGGATGCTTCCATGACAAAATACGAAAGAGCAATTTATAATATCGTACGAATGTCCCATGAGCATCTGACTGTTCGCCAGATTTTTGAAAGGCTGAAAATGGACCATCCGAAGGTGGTCCTGGCGACCGTGTATAACAACCTCAATAAAATGTGGGAATCCGGTCTGATCCGGAAGGTTTCCGTGGAAGGAATGCGGACCGGTACGATATTCTCCAGAAGCACGATCACCTGGTTTGTAAGCGCTGTGGAAAGATACTGGATGTTTCCTTTGAGGACTTGACCGCGCCTCTGCGCAGCCAGCTCGGGCAGGACTTTTTGTTCTACGATCTGAAGGTGTACTACCTGTGCCCGGAATGCGGGGAGAAGGAAAAAACATCGGAGGAAGCACCCGGTCAATCAATATGAAATAGGAGGAAAATTGTATGTTAACAGGAAAAACGGCAGTTGTAACCGGCGGAACCAGAGGAATCGGCTTCGCCATTGCGAAGAAGTTTCTGGAAAACGGCGCCAATGTAGCCATTGCCGGGTCCCGGCAGGAGTCTGTGGATAAAGCCCTGGCGAAGCTGCCGGAGTACGCGGGTCGGGTTATGGGCATCTGGCCGGACATTTGCTCTCCTGAGGAGGTAGCGGCAGCCTTTGCTTCCGTTAAGGAGAAGTTTGGCAGCCTGGATATCCTGGCCAACAACGCGGGCATTTCTTCCAGAACCAGCCTGTATGACTACACTATTGAGGAATTCTCCAAGATCATAGATCTGAATGTGAAGGCTGTGTTTGTCTGCACCCAGGCCGCGGCCAGGATCATGAAGGCGCAGGGCGGCGGCGTCATCGTCAATACCAGTTCCATGGTCGGTGAGTACGGCCAGCCCTCTGGCTGCGGCTATCCCGCCTCCAAGTACGCGGTGAACGGCCTTACCCGGTCTCTTGCCAGAGAACTGGCCAAGGACAACATCCGTGTCAACGCCGTGGCTCCCGGTGTCACCAGAACCGACATGGTGGCGGCTCTGCCCCAGGAGCTAGTGGACCGGATTTCCGCCGGAATTCCCCTTGGCCGGGTAGGCGAGCCTCTGGACATCGCCAACGCGTACCTGTATCTGTCCAGTGATCTGGCAAGCTATGTGACCGGCGTTACCCTCCGGGTAGACGGTGCGGCCATGACCTGATAAGGGGGCGCAGAATATGGACAAGAAAGCAATGTACAACCTGAGCTACGGCCTGTTTGTGCTGACCGCCCGCCAGGGAGATAAGGACAACGGCTGTATCATCAACACCGCGGGGCAGGTGACCTCTACCCCCAACCGGATTAGCATCACGGTGAATAAGGATAACTTTACCCATGATATGATCCGGGAGACCGGCAGATTCAACATTTCCATTCTGAGCGAGAAAGCGGATTTTTCCCTGTTCCGGCACTTTGGCTTCCAGTCCGGCAGGACGGTTGACAAATTCGTGGACTATTCCGCCTGTGAACGCAGCGCCAACGGCCTGTATTATATCACGGAGGGAACCAACTCCTATATCAGTGCCAGGGTGGAGCAGACCATTGACTTGGGAACCCACACCATGTTTATCGCCGCCGTGGAGGATATGGATGTCCTCTCCCGGGAGCCTTCCGCGACCTACGCCTATTATCAGTCCTCCATCAAGCCGAAGCCTGAGAAGAAGGCCGGAAAGACGGTCTGGCGCTGCACCGTGTGCGGCTATGTCTATGAAGGCGAGGAGCTGCCGGCGGACTTTGTCTGTCCGCTGTGCAAGCACCCGGCTTCGGATTTCGAAAAGGTCAGCGGCTGACCCGGTTCTGCAAAAAAAATCTGCCTCCTGGAATTTCCGGGAGGCGAATTTTTTGTTACAGCATAGCCAGAATGGCACTCTTGGGTCTGGCGCCTACGGCCTGGGCGACCACTTGGCCGTCCTGCATCACCACCAAGGTGGGGATGCTTATGATCCGGAACTGACTGGCCAGCTCCGGCTCCTTGTCCACAATGGGGCTGAGCAAGCAGTCTCACAGCCAGCGGCTGATCGATACTTTCGTCAATCGTATTTATCTCTACGATGACAAGCTGATCATCACCTTCAACCACAAGGATGGTGCCCAAACCATCACACTGAATGACATAGAAACCGCTTTTGCCGAACAGGAACATGGTTCGGATTTGGTTAGCTCCGCTGTACCATAACAGATACCGAAATTGATACAATCGTGTCGATTACGGTATCTGCTTTTTTATTCCCTTTTTTCCAAAATTACGGTAAAAAAGGCTTTTTTCTTGCATTTGCAACGTATTTATAGTCTGTGTTTCCTTGATATGATGGTTTTGGCAGGTGCGCCTTGCTTATATCCACCGCATATTGTGCTTTCAATTCGTTAAACAACCGCTATTCGTTATACAGCCGATAGCAATAAAAATAGCCGCCCAGGTTTGTGCAGCATAGCCACTTGCAATACCCGGGCGGCAGAGTTAACATCACACACACTTTCAAAGGACGGTGATGGGCCTGATGGATATGGTAAATCCGGATATCCCGCTATATATGGGAAAAGCATCCAAAGAGATTCTGAAGCGGCTCAACAACCGAACCCGGAAGTTTCCTGTGGAATTGGTGGAACGAATCCGTACCTTTGAAGCGCCACAGACGATTGTGATTGGTGATATTGCAATTACACCGCTGTTTGTGGACCATTCTGCGTACGATGCCCATATGTTCCTGATCGAAGCAGATGGGAAACGGGTTCTGCATACCGGAGACTTCCGCAACCATGGTTTTCGTGGAAAAGGACTTCTGCCAACCGAAATATGTGGGGAAGGTGGATGCATTGATCTGTGAAGGTACAACTCTGAACAGACCTGACTATTCCCACATCAGCGAACAGGAATTGCAAAGCCAGATCAAGACTGTGCTGGAGGAAAACAAGTATGTATTCGTGCTGTGCTCCTCTACGAATTTTGACCGTATTGCGTCGGTGTGTTCGGTAATTCCCAAGGGGAAATACTGTATTTGTGATGATTATCAATGCGAAATGATTCAGTATCTTCGGCAGACCGGAGGCACGAAAAGTGCGGTGTATGCCTGTGATGGGATTTTGCGCTATGGGCGGAATCTGGATGAACGGATGACCGATAAGGGGTTCTGTATGTTTGTCCGCAGCGGAAACCCATTCCATAGGCAGACGATGGAGCGGTTCCCCGACGCGGTGGTCATCTACTCCATGTGGAAAGGCTATTTGGAGCGGCCGGATATGCAGGCTTTTTTGCGGGGATTCCACCGTATTGAACTGCATACCAGCGGTCATGCGGACGGAGAAACCATCCGTACGGTAATTGATACCGTTGACCCCGGCTTCATCATACCCATGCACACAGAGAAACCCGACGCATTCATATCACTTGCTGATGGAAGAAGGATTCTGTTCCCACAAGACGGTGACTGCATAACCCTGTAAGGAGGCCCCTATGAGAAGTATATCCGATGAATTTCAGAGCGAGCTACACAGTGGTACCCTGAAATGGGTAACAGATGCGGTAAAAGATCGCACCAATAATTTGATCCTCTGCTTCCGTGATGGCTATGTGAATGTGTATTATAAAAGCCACAGCCTCTTTAAGATCACTCAGCACCAGCGGGGTTATAGGCTTTCTTTTAACCTCCGCCACGCCCGATATACGGAGCCCATGGAGGCTGCAAAATCCAGGATAAAAGCGATTCTACCGGAAATCCGCTTCAGCGCATCAGACGAGGTATGGTTCTATTCTGATATGATTCCGAAGAACGCACAAACGCAGATCATTGACGCTTATAAGAGTTATATTGATGACTTTTTTGACCTGTCCAAACTCACAGATTATATCCATCCGTCGAGAAAGAGAGATCTTCTGGAGAAGGTACGGCAGCAGGAATTGTTTTCTGCTCATTTTGATCCTATGGGAATTGGAGAGGAACTGGTCTTTTACGATATGGAGCTTTCTATCCCAGGGGAATCGTCGGATATTGCAAAGAAGGGATCTCCCGACTGCTTGGCTGTGAAACTCCAGGACGGTGTGGTAACAGAAATCGTGCTGGTAGAAGTGAAATCTGCCGCCGCAGCCTGCGTGGGCAACCACGGGATTAAGAAGCACTGTGAGGATTTTTACGCTATCCTACAGAACCCAGATGACAGAGGATTTTTGTATGCTTCTATGGTGTGCACTCTGAATCATTATCAAAGTTTATGGTTGCTTTCCGCTGTAAAAGATGTGTGCTCTCTGGAAAAATGCAAATTTTCTATCCGGTATTATTTCACCGACGAGGCGATCCGGTGGACAAAAAACAGCCGACAACGCAATGAGAACTATGAATACTATCTGAGACTACCTGCGGAGCAAATGGCACACAGGAGGGATTATCCTCCAAAAAAAGCCCCGAGACGCAACAAAAAGAAGCCCAGCACGCGCCGTTTGACGTGATGCTGGGCTTCTCCTCATTACAGCGATTTCAGCGGGTAAAACAATGCTCTGTTTGCAAGAAGCACTTTCGCATTTTGCCAAATGGTGTAAAAATGCTCTATGCCGTAAAATTCCACATCCAAACGCGTACCGTATACGCTCTGCCGTGCTTTGCTTTCTGATGTGCTTTTTTCATGCAGGGAGAAAGGATTTCACTGTTCTCACTATCTCCGGTTTTAATAAGGCATTTTTACTGCCTCACAGTGACTTTACTCAGCAATTAAGCCGAAATGCCGCAGAGCATCCTTAATTGCCTCGACCTTTTCAGGCGGGCATGGATGATACTCATGCTTCCTCTGCTCCACAGCGTTCGGCGCTTTGTGCATATCCAATCCGACCATGCGCTTGACCTCTGCAATATATGCAGTATGGACTTTGAAGCCGTACTTCTCCTGCACATATTCCTGAATACGCTTATAGGTCGGATGCTCCTTGACCTCGCCGGTTTCCACTTCCATTCTGACTTCAACCGTCAGTGGATTTGTTTCCCGTGACAAGAGGACCACCGTCTCAACGTGCGCAGTCTGCGGGAACATATCCACAGGCTGGGCGGACTGGAGGGAATAGCCGGACTGGGTAAGTATGCTTACGTCGCGGGCGAGGGTGGCGGGGTCGCAGGAAACGTAGACTATGCGCTCAGCCCCGCTTGCCGTCACCGCATCGAGCACCGCTTTATCGCAGCCCTTTCGCGGCGGATCGAGCACTATCACGCCCGGCCTTGCGCCCTTTGCTATCAGCTCTGGCAGCGCGGCAGCCGCATCGGCGCATATAAAGTCCGCGTTTGTAACGCCGTTCATGGCTGCATTGCGCCGTGCATCCTCCACCGCGCTCGGCACGTTCTCTATGCCCGTTACATGGGACGCATGTTTGGATATGACCATCGATATAGTGCCTGCGCCGCAGTATACGTCCATCGCCTCAAAGCCGTCCCGCTCGGGAAAAAACGCTTCCACCTGAGCATAAAGCTTCTCCGTCTGTATAGGATTCACCTGAAGGAAAGACGCCGCGCTTATCTCAAACTTGAAGCCGCAAAGCTCCTCCGTAAGCGTATCGTCCCCCCAAAGCGTTTCGTACTTATCGCCAAGGATAACGTTTGTGGCTTCGTCGTTGCGGTTGAGTATTATTGACTTCAGCCCTTCGCAGCGCTCCGTCAGCATATTCTCAAGCGCATTCAGCTTCTTCGGCTGCCCTTTGGTCACTATAACGGCCATAATGTCGCCCGTGGTGGTTATTCTGCCCACAACGTGGCGCAGCGTGCCGCCGCCGGTTTGCTCGTCATATGGGGCAATGTCGTTTTCTTCCGCCCAACAATGCACGGCCTGCGCAACGTTATACAGCGCCCTGTTTTCAATAAGGCAGCCGTCTATCGGAACGAGCCTATGGCTGCGCGGGGCAAAAAAGCCGAAGCACATGCGCCCATCAACCATCGCGAACGGGAACGCAGCCTTATTGCGGTAATGATAAGGATGCTCCATGCCGATGGTACGCTTAACATGCGGTGAGGCTACCTTGCCTATGCGCATAAGCGCGTTCGCCACAACATTGCGCTTGTATTCAAGCTGCGCCGCGTAATCCATGTGCAGCAGATTGCATCCGCCGCAGCGTGTGAAGGAGGAGCAGCGCGGCTCCCGCCTGTCCTTGCTTGGAACCTCCACGGCGGTAAGCTTGCCCACGGCATAATTTGACGCCGCCTTTATTATATGCGCCTTAACATGCTCATTCGGCAGCGCAAACGGCACAAAAACCGCCAGGCCTTCATACCGGCCAACGCCCTGCCCTTCGGAACCGAGGGAATCTATCTTCAATGCAATATCATCGTTCCGGTTCACAGGCCCGGCTGTTTTCATCCGTTTAGTCATTGCGCGTATCCTTTACATATTAAAATCTTGCAAGCACGCTGTTAAAGCGGAACAGCTTTTCGTCAAAGCGATCCGGCATTTCAACCGCTTCTTCTATGCTCACGTCAATTATCTTGTTGTCCTTTATGCCAACGGCGCGACCGCCTATGTCGTCTGCAAGCAGCTCCACCGCGCGCTGGCCAAGCCTTGCCGCAAGCACCCTGTCAAATGCGGTGGGGTTGCCGCCGCGCTGTATGTATCCGGGAACTATGGCCTTGGCCTCAACGTCCGTATGCTCGTTCACAAAGCGGGCAAAATCCTCCGCTCTGCCTGCGCCTTCGGCTATTATAACAATGCTTGTAAGCTGGCCGCGCAGCTTATTCTTTACAAGCTGCTTTGCGCAGTCCTCCCAGTCCACGGGAACTTCGGGCACAATTATCATATCCGCGCCGCCGGCTACGCCGGACCACAGCGCGATATCGCCGCAGTTGCGGCCCATGACTTCAACCACGCCCACGCGGTCATGCGCGCGCATGGTATCGCGTATCTTGTATATTTCATCGGTTATAGTGTTAACGGCCGTGGTAAAGCCGATAGTAAAATCGGTATAGCCCATGTCGTTATCTATGGTGCCGGGCAGGCCGATTGTCATTATGCCGTTTTCATACAGCTTTTTTGCGCCGCGGTAGCTGCCGTCTCCGCCGATTATTATAAGGCCGTCTATATCGTATGCATGCAGCATGTTCAGCGCCTTTTCAAAGCCGCCGTCCTGCATAAATTCGCTGCTGCGCGCGGTCCTTAGTACCGTGCCGCCCTTATGCATAACGTTTGCCACGTCCTCATGGGTAAGCTGGCGTATGCGGCCCTCTATCAGGCCCTTGTAGCCATGGAATATGCCCATAACGTCCATTCCGCGTGCATCCGCTTCCTTAAACACGGCACGAATTGCCGAGTTCATGCCCGGCGTGTCTCCTCCGCTTGTAAGTACTCCGATCTTTTTCATAAAAACTATTCTCCCTTTTTGATTTTTACATTATCTTGTCCCAGAAGTTCGCAAAGGACATCCTTTACGGCTCCGGAGGGATTAACAAACAATTCCTTAGGCGCAAGCTGCGTGCGCTTGGTGTTCGGGTCGTGCAGTATTACGGGCACATTGCCGGGGAAGCGGCGAAGCACGCTCATAAGCCTGTCCATAAGCGGCTTGTCCTGCGTATCCAGCCTAAGGTAAATCTTTTCCGATGCGCTGCGCTTCATAAGCGGCTGCACATCGTCTATCAAAATCATGTTCTCCTGCTCATCGCGCACGTTCAGCTTGCCGGAAATTATCACCTTTGAATCGCTGTTCAAAAGGCTTGAATACTTTGTGAACACCGACGGGAAAGCCATGCATTCTATTGAACCCGTGGTGTCCTCCAGCGTGCAATACGCCATCATTCCGCTGCCGGAGCGCGTAAGTTTTCTTTGAACGTGTGTTATTATACCACCAATTTTTACTTTGTCACCCTCTTGCGGCCCTATTTCAACATTTTCTTCGCCGCTTTTACCGCTGAGCTTAGCGGCCGTGTCCGGAAGGGCGGCAAGTATATCCGCATAGTCATTGAGCGGATGTCCGCTAAGATATATGCCGAGCGTTTCGTGCTCCATATCAAGCCTTTCCGCTTCCGCAAATTCCGCAATGTCAGGCAGCTCAACAAAGCTTCTTCTTATGCTTTCCCCGCCGCCAAGGTCAAAAAGGCTCATCTGTCCCGCCGCGGCCTGCTTCCTGTCCCCCGCGGCAAGCGAAAGCGCTTTCTCGTACACCGCCATCAGCTGGGAGCGTTTGGCGCCCGTGCTGTCGAAACAACCAACCTTTATCATGGCCTCCACCATGCGCTTGTTTATATCCCCCGCACGGTTTGCAAAGTCCATGAAATCCTTGAAGTTTCCGCCGCAATCGCGCTCTTTTATAATATCCTTCATCGCCCCTTCGCCCACGTTGCGTATACCCGCAAGGCCGAAGCGAATCTTGCCATCCTCCACGCTGAATTTTTCGCGGCTTTTATTTATGTCCGGCGGCAGCACTGTTATGCCCATGCGGCGCGCGGTGCTTATGTAGCCCGCAAGCTGGTCGACATTGCTGATAAAGCTATTCAGCATTGCCGTCATGAATTCAACCGGGTAATATACTTTAAGATAAGCCGTTCTGTACGCAAGCACGGCGTAACATGCCGCATGCGGCTTATTGAACGCATAGGATGCAAAGTCAGCCATAGCGTCGAATATTTTATTCGCCGTGTCCGCATCAACGCCGTTCCGCACGGCTCCCGGCACGCTTACAACGCCGTTCTCCTCTATGCCGTACACAAAGTTATGCCTTTCCTTCTGCATAACATCGTGCTTCTTTTTTGCCATTGCGCGGCGCACAAGGTCGCTGCGGCCCATCGAATAGCCCGCCACGTCGCGCACAATGCGCATGACCTGCTCCTGATATACCATGCAGCCATATGTGGCCTTGAGCGCGGGGCGAAGCTTTTCGCTAAGATACGTTACCTGATCCGGATGGTTCTTGCCGGAAAGATACTTGGGTATCTGGTCCATTGGGCCGGGCCTGAAAAGCGAAATTCCCGCGATAAGGTCTTCAAGGCAGCCTGGCCTAAGCTGCAGCATGAACTGCTTCATGCCCGCGGATTCAAGCTGGAACACGCCATCCGTATCGGCCGCGGATATCATTTCATATACGCGCCTGTCCGTATAGTCCTTAAGCTCCTTATCAGGCACCTTTTTGCCCTGCTCCCGTATAAAATCGAGCGTATCGCGTATTACGGTAAGCGTTCTTAGCCCAAGAAAGTCCATCTTCAATAGGCCCAGTTCTTCTATAATCTCTTTATAAAACTGGGTTGTAATAATGTCCCCGTTGCGCTGAAGCGGCACAAATTCGCTTATAGGCTCCGCGCTTATAACAACGCCCGCCGCGTGAGTGCCGGGATTCCTTGGCAGGCCCTCGAGCTTTAAGGAGAGGTCTATAAGCTTTGTCACCATCGGATCGTTATCGTAAAGCTCCTTCAGCTCCGCCGATACTTCAAGCGCCTTGCTCAGCGTCATATCGACTGTCCTTGGGATAAGCTTGGTTATTCTGTTTACGTCCTGCAGCGGCACCCTCAGCGCGCGGCCAACGTCCTTCACAACCGCCCTTGCCGCAAGGGTTGAAAACGTGATTATCTGGGACACGTTATCCTTGCCGTATTTCTCAACAACATAGTCTATTACCTCCTGCCGCCTTTCAACGCAGAAGTCTATATCAAAGTCCGGCATAGATACGCGCTCCGGATTAAGGAAACGCTCAAACGGAAGGTCGTACAAAAGCGGGTCAACGTCCGTAATGTCCAACGAATATGCAACAAGACTCGCCGCGCCGCTTCCTCTGCCCGGGCCCACGGATATGCCCTTGCTGTGCGCAAATGCCACAAAGTCCCGCACTATAAGGAAATAGTCCACAAAGTCCATTTTGCGGATTATTTCAAGCTCCGTATTCAGCCGCTCACGCGCGGCATCATCGGCATCGGGCATTTTCTGTACAAGCCCTTCTTCGGAAAGCTTTTTAAGATATTCAAAATTATCCATGCCGTCGGGCGCCGTAAAGCCGGGCAGATGCCTTTCGCCAAAAGCAATGGTCACGTTGCACTTATCCGCAACCTCGCGCGTATTTTCAACGGCATATTCATATCCTTTCAGCGCGGCGCGCATCTCTTCTTCGCTTTTAAGATAGAACTCATCCGCGCTCATACGCATGCGGTTTTCATCGTCTACGTATTTAGCCGTTTGTATGCAAAGCAGAAGGTCCTGCGCCTCGGCATCAGCCTTGTCCACATAATGGATATCATTCGTGGCAACGGCCTTTATGTTCAGCTCCCGCGCCAAATTTGCAAGCTTTGGCAGCACCTCCAGCTGTTCCGGCAGGCCGTGGTTTTGCAGTTCAATATAAAAATCATCGCCAAATACGCGTTTGAGCCTGAGCGCAAGCGCATGCGCATCATCGTAGCGGCCGTTCAGCAGCGCCTGCGGTATGCTGCCCGCAAGGCACGCGGAAAGGCAGATAATCCCTTCGTGATACTTTTCAAGTATATCGTAATCAATCCTCGGCTTATAATAAAACCCGTCCACAAAAGCTATGGAGCTCAGTTTCATAAGGTTTTTATAGCCGATTTGGTTCTTTGCAAGCAAAATAAGGTGGTTATATTCCCTTACGCCCTCCCTATCGTAAAGCGAGGCCGGCGCAACATAGGCCTCCATGCCGAGTATTGGTTTTATGCCCTGCTTTGTGCATTCCTTATAGAAATCTATCACGCCGTACATCACGCCGTGATCTGTTATGGCAATGGAATCCATACCCAGTTCCTTCGCGCGCGAAACAAGCGCCGGTATTTTGGACGCCCCGTCAAGCAGGCTGTATACCGTATGCACATGCAGATGCGTAAAACCGCTCATATATTCTCCTCTCCCGTTCCTTCCATTGCCCCGCTGCCGTGAAGGCGTATATCTTCCGCCATTTGGGACAGTTTTTTAAGCCTGTGCGTAAGGCAGGATTTTGTTATGTCCAGCTCCTTCGCAAGCTCTGTCAGCGTAGCTTCGGGGTTATTTATCCTTGCTTCCGCCGTTTGCCTAAGCTTATCGCCAAGGCTTTCTATGCCCTGTTCTTTTATTATAAGCTGTATATCCATCCTTTGCTGGGCGGACGCCATAGCCGCCTTCTGCATATTCGCATCCTCAAAATTGGTGCGGCGGTTTATGTCGTTCGCCATGAAGCGCAGCACGCGTATCTGTTCAAATTCCATTGTACCGTTCATTGCGCCGACAAGGCTGAGAAAATCGGATACGCTTTCGCCTTCCTTAAGATAAAAAATATAGTTCGCCTTCCTTGCCGTCACCTTGGCGCGGATGCCGTAGCCTTCCGCCGCGGCGCGCAAAGTGTCCGCAAAATTTTCCTGCCGCGTGACTATTTCAAGATGATAGCCCTTCTTGGGATCGCTCACGGAGCCGCCGCCAAGGAATGCGCCGCGCAGCAGGCAGCGCATGCGCTCGTCGCTTTCGGCCATGCTTTCGGGTATTTTGCCGGGCTGAAAATCCTCGTTGTCATCATTTGGCAGGCTGCCGCAATCAATAAGCAGCTGCCTGCACCCTTCGCCGGAAACATGCACGATTATGCTGCTGCGCTTCAATCCTTCCTGCTTACGGGTGGAAAACGAAGCGTTAAGGCCATACAGCTCCGCCGTTAGTGCACGGGCAAGCTCCGCCACGTTTTCGCTTTCGCTCACGTATTCTATGCCCAATCCGCCCCGGCCCAGCGTAACCGCCGCCGCGGTATGCGTCAGGCCGCACAATATGCTAAGCCTTTCTTCGCGGCTTTGCGTTTTTATGCCGACCAATTCGTCCTTTACCGTGGATGAAAAAGACATCAGCTTTCTCCCTTTCCCCCTGTGCGCTCCTGTATGTCCGCCGCCTCTATGCCCGCATCGCGGTGTATAAGGCGGGACGAGTAGCTGTCCTTCAATCTTTTGTGCATTTCCTCCGCTGCGCATACGGAACGATGCCTGCCGCCCGTGCAGCCGAAGGCCACGAGCAGCCTGCGCTTGCCCTGCTTTACAAACGCAGGAATAAGCTCCCTCAGCATAGATTCGGTTTGGTTTATAAAGCTTTCGTATGTCTCGTCCGCCTCAATAAAGTCCCGCACGGGCTTGTCCCTGCCGCTGAGCCCTCTCAATTCCGCTTCATAGAACGGATTTGGGCTGAAGCGCATATCAAATACCATATCCGCCTCAAACGGCACACCGCGCTTATAGCCAAAGCTTTCTATTATTAACTGGAACTCGGCCTTCTTATCCCCGCTGAAGTATTCTTCAAGCTTTCTTCTTAGTTCCATCGGCTTTAAGTCGCTTGTGTCTATTATATATTCCGCCCTGTCGCGGAAGAAAGAGAGCAGCTCGCGTTCTTCCTTTATGCCTTCGCGTATGTCGCGGTTAAGCGGATGCGGGCGGCGGCTTTCGTTATAGCGCCGTTCAAGCACGCCGTCGCGGCATTCAAGATACAGTATATGGAAATTGACAGGCAGCATGCATAGCTGCATATGCGCCTGCTGCACCTCCCCGGCGAAAACGCTTTCGCGGCTGTCTATAACCACGGCAGCCTTTTCAACGGGCGGCTTTGAATCGCGGCAAAGCTGCACAAATCCGCCCACCATTGCGCACGGCAAATTGTCCACGCAGAAATAGCCCATGTCCTCCAGACACCTGAGCGCCTGAGTTTTTCCTCCGCCGGACAGGCCTGTGACTATTATAAGTTCCATCCGTTCCTCCTTAGAATTCACCAAGCAGCTTTACTTCCGTTTCAAGCTGCACGCCGCTATGTTCCTTCACCTTTTGCTGCACGAGCCGTATCAGCTCGTATACATCGCGCGATGTTGCCCCACCTGCGTTTATTATAAAGCCCGCGTGCAGCGTACTGACCTCCGCGCCGCCTATGCGCGTTCCCTTCAGCCCGGCCTGTTCTATCAATGCGCCTGCAAAGTGGCCTTCAGGCCGCTTGAATACGCTGCCGGCACTGGGATAGTTTATGGGCTGCTTTTCGCGCCTGCGCTTATTGTAGTCCGTCATTTTTTCGTATGCGCTGCCGTCATCGTCGTTCAGTTCAAACTCCGCCCCTATCACTATGCGTTCCGGCGCGCAGTATGGGCTCAGCCTATGCCCAAACGCGGTCTTATCCACGGTTTCTTTTATTATTGCGCCGTTTTCCGCATAGGTAACGGTTTTCAGCGTGTCTGCGGTCTCCCCGCCGTATGCGCCGGCGTTCATTGCAACCGCGCCGCCCACCGTGCCCGGTATGCCCGCCGCCCATTCAAGGCCCATCAGGCCCCATTGCACGCTTTGCTTTGCCATTGCCGCATAGCTTGCGCCCGCGCCCGCAACTATCGTGCGGCCGCTGCGCTCAACGTTCGCCATTTTCTCGCCTATGCGCACAACTATCGCATCAAGCCCTTTATCGCTTATCAAAAGGTTTGTGCCGTTGCCTATAACGTAATGCTCTACGCCAGCCGCCTCTATCAAGCGCATAAGCTCAGCAGTATGCTCCGCCGTGTCCGGCTCGGCCAATATGCGCACGCTGCCGCCCGTTTTGAAGGAGGTGTACTGCGCCATAGGCACATTCTCCTTTGCACCGAGCGCATCAAGCATCCGTTTTAATTCAAAAGGCAGTTCTTTCATTACTCATTCTCCCAACAAGCAGTATTATACCAAGCTTAATTTTACTTTATTTTTGCCCTTTTCACAATACTCAGTCAAAAAGCTCGCCATATCTTTTAACTATGGCCTCATTCGCCCCGCTATCGCCCGAAAGCGCGCGTGCAGCTTCCTCCGCAATGGCGTCCTTATACCTGTTCAGCAAAAATGCGTTTACGCATGGCGTGCCGTTGAGTAACTCCTGCGCATCCACGGGGCTTGCGCTCTCCGCCTTATCTTCATAAGGCGCCGAAGGATAAAGCCCCGTTTGGGCTATCTTCAGGCTATACTTTGGCGTTAATAAAAGCTGTATAAGCTTTTCGGCATGTTCCTTCACCCATTCGTCCTCGGTATACGGTATTGCGATAAGCTGTGCGTTGCCGTGCTGCCCCATTATGCCGTGCACAGTATAGTTAAATCCCTTACCCCGCTCGCTCAGCATGCTCAGTTCGCGCGCCGTGCGCACATCGTCTATGCAAAGCACCGCCTTACCCTCCTTAAATGCCGCCGTATCGGGGCACTCGCCCTCCGCGCCGATAAGCGCCCATCTTTCCGCCCTGCCGGACAATATGCTTTGCTTTATCATGCTACCGTCCGCCCCGTTTACGGCCGCAAATATAGCCGCCGCATCTACGCTGCCTTCATCTAAGTTTATTCCTATTTTCTTTGATAGTTCGTTGTTCTCTATCAGCACGCATGGGCTTTGCGCATATGGTATTGCATACAGCTTGCCTTCACTGCTGCCCGCACGCAGCAGTTCGTCGCTTATTTCGGCATAGTTCCCCGCGTCAAGCTCGCTGAGCCCGTCCGCGTCTATAAGCCCCGCCGGGAAGGATATCACGTCCGGCTTTTCGCCGCGTTCGATCCGCCTTGCGTATTCCTCCTCCATTATTCCTTCCACGCTGTAAAACACTCCGTATTCCTTTTTTTCAAGCTTTCTTGCGGCATCGGCCATTATTGTGCTTACGCTGCCGGAATACGGCTTGTATTTGACCACATGCCAAACGTTTATTATGCCCGTGCGCTGCTTCACGGGCGGCTCTGTCTCCCGCACAAACAGCTCCTTATACGCCTGTATGCTCATTATTACCATAAACGCGGCTACAATTGCCGCCATTGCCGCGTTAAACGCCGTCCTCATGCGCCCCATATGCTTCCGTTCCCCCTTCAGCGGTTTTGTTCCGTTATTCATATGCATAAAAAAAGAGACCCATGTTAAGAGTCTCTTTGATTCGGGTCGTCAGCTATTGGTGGTGAACTGCGGATTGCCCCTTCCCGCCATTCACCGATTGTTTATGGTTGGAGGAAAACAATAATGAAGATGACTGCGATTGTCACGACCCGCTTTCTTTCGCTGATGTTATGGTAACACTATATGTTGCGCTTTGCAATCTTTTTTAAGCAAATATTACTAAAGTTAATAATCCGTTCATATTTGCCCTTGTTTTGCCGGTTTTATGCCCGCTTTATTGGGTCAAATATTACGTCCGCGTCAAAATCCGGCGTGTATGAAAGGTCTGCCGAATTACGCTGCTGTATGAACACGTTTTCAAAGCCCTTGCTTATGGCGTAATCCAAAGCCCTGTCGTACTCGCCTTTTGTTATGCGGCGATTGATGGGCCTGGGCAGATCGTCCCTCGTCGGGGCGTACTGGCTCATTATCGATATATAGACATTTTTCGGGTAATTGGCTGAAACATAGTCCAGCACCCGCCGCGTATCGTCAACGCAGCCGGGCAGCACCATGTGCCGTATCAGCACGCCGGAAACAGCCATTCCGTTTTCATCCAGCTTTATGTTCCCAACCTGCCTGTACATTTCGGCAATAGCCTGCGCAGCAATGGCAAAATAATCCTCCGCATCGCTGTATTTCTTTGCAAGCGACGATGAGACGTACTTAAAGTCCGGCAGATATATGTCTATAAGCCCTTCAAGCATTTTCAGCGTTTGCACGTTTTCATATGCGTTGGTATTGTAAACTACAGGTATCGTAAGCCCAGCTTGGCGCGCAAGTGGTAATGTGCGCGCTATCAGCGGCACATGCGGCGCGGGCGTAACAAGGTTTATGTTATGCGCGCCCTGATGCTGAAGATCGAGCATTATGCGGCAAAGCGTTTCTTCATCCGCCTCTATGCCCATCACGCTGTGGTTAATTTTATAATTCTGGCAAAATATGCAGTTTAGGTTGCACCCGCAGAAAAATATGGTGCCGCTGCCGCGTTCGCCGCTTATTATCGGCTCCTCCCAGCGGTGCAGCGCGGCGCGGGCAATATGCGCCTTTTCGCGCGCGCCGCAATAGCCCGGAGCTTTTGCGCGGTCCGCAGCGCATTTTCGCGGGCATATGCTGCAAAGGCTCATCGTTTGCCCTGTCTTTCCGCCTTATTCTGCGGCTTTTCGGTTTTTTGCGGTCTATCGCCCTTCGGCGGCTTTTCGGCCTTCTGCGGCTGCTCTATAACCTCGTAATGCGCATCCACCACATCGTCATCATCTTGAATATCGGCATCGTTTGGAACGTATTCATCCTTTTCGTCATCATCACCGTAGCGGGTATGCTTTTCGCCCGCCGGCCCCAATGCTATGGCGTTGCGTACATAGCGCTGCAAAGTAAGCGTAAAACGCGTACCCTTGCCGACTTCGCTTTCAACGCTTATCGTTTCGCCAAGCTTTTCCATTATGAACTGCGCTATAGACAGTCCAAGCCCCGTGCCGCCTTCGCTATGGGACTTATCCACCTTATAGAATCGTTCAAATATATGCGGCAGATCGCTTTCAGGTATGCCGCAGCCGGTATCGGTCACAGACAGCTGTATTTTCTCCTTCGCATTGCGGGCGGATATTGTTATGGTGCCGCCCTTTGGCGTGTAGCGCGAGGCATTATCCAGCAATATAACAAGCACCTGCTCTATCCTGTCCGGATCGGTCATCGCATCGGGCACAGGCCGCGGGCAGTCAAGCACTAAGTTCACGCCCTTATCGGCCAGCGTTGAAGAATACGCGCTTGCAATATCCTGCACCAGCTCGTTCACGTCCACGCGGGTTATCTCCATGTATTCCGTGCCGGATTGCAGTCGGCTGAGCATCATCATGTCCGTTATAAGACGCGAAAGCCTGAGCACCTCGTGCAGCATTATCTTATAATACCGCTGCCTGTCCGCTTCATCCTTCACCATTCCGTCGGCAAGCGGCTCAAGCAATCCCCTTACAGCGGTGAGCGGCGTCCGCAGTTCGTGCGAAACATTTGCAACATAATCCCGCCTGAGCTTTTCGACCCGCTCCATCTCCGTCATGTCCTTAAACAGGCCCACAACTCCCGTACGTTCGCGGCTGGACGTTACAACAGGCGATATGGTTATCCACAGCACCTTGTCACCAGCCATTGGGTAGGTTATGGTCTGAGGCTTGCCGGAATTGAAAACCTCGTCAAACACCTTCCATACCTTTTCGTCGGGTATCAATTCCTCGCGCTTTGATACGCTGACCGCACCGAACATGCGCATTATTGCGGAATTGTAATGTATGAGCGTGCCGTGCTCGTCTATTGCCACAACGCCGTCCGTAAGGCTTTGCAGCAGCTGATCAAGCTGGCTCTTTTCGCTGCTGAGTTGGCGAATAGTATGGTCAAGTTCCGCGCAAAGGTTATTGAGCGAACCGGCAAGTTCGCCGACCTCGCCCGGAATATCTTCATCAAGCCTTATGTCAAAATCGCCCTTTGCCATTGCCTTCGCGGCGTCGTTCATGCGGCGTATTGGGTCGGCAATGTTCTTCGCACGCCAAACCATCATAAGCAGCGCCACGGGTATGGCTATCGTGGTGAGCATAAGCACGAGCATGGACATACGCCCCGTTGCGTTGGTAACGAGTTTAAGCGAACTGAGCATGACCACCGCGCCGAGTATGTTTCCATCGTCGTCAATTATCGGGCAGCCCAGCGCAAGGGCAGAGCTGTCCTCTTTCATTCTGAGCCGGTTCTGCTTAACGTCCGCGCCGTTTTCAGCGGAAGCTATCTGCTCATACAGCAGTTTTTTCGCGCCCTCAGCATCGGTATTAAGCAAGCTGTCCACATAAAAAAGCGTGTTTCCTTCCGCGTCAAGGTAAAGCACCGTGCCGGTATTGGACGGCAGCAGCTTTGCCGCCAGCCGTTCAAACACGTCTTTATCTATTTCGCCCGCCATGTATTCCTTGGCAAGCTGCTCCGCCGCATCAAGCGAAGGGTGCAGCTCGTCCAGCTTTATGTCAGCATAAACATCCTTGCTCAGAAACACATAGCCGCCAAGCATAACGGCCGCCGCAATGAGCATTGCGACGGACAGCATTATAACAAGCCTGCGGAAAAACACGCTTTTTAGCATAGTTTTATTCTACCTCGAACTTATAGCCAACGCCGTATATGGTCTTTATCGACCAATTAAGGCCCGTGTTGTCAAGCTTTGCACGGATGCGCTTTATATGCGTATCCACGGTTCTTGTTTCACCAGCGAAGTCATAGCCCCAAACCTTATTAAGCAGCTGTTCCCTTGTGAACACCTGCCCGGGGTTGGAAGCAAGCATATAAAGAATCTCTATTTCCTTCGGCGTGCATATTACCGGCTGCCCCTTTAATGTGACGGTATAGCTCTTAATGTCTATAACAAGGCCGTTTAAGGTAACGCGGCCGTCGTCGTTACTCTGCTGTTCGCTTGTGCGCCTAAGCACGGCCTTTATCCTTGCCACGACCTCGCGCGGGCTGAAGGGCTTCACGATATAGTCATCCGCGCCCAGCTCAAGGCCGAGTATTCTGTCTATTTCTTCGCCCTTGGCAGTAAGCATAATTATTGGCACCTGCGAATTTTTGCGTATTTCCTTGCAGGCGTCAATGCCGTTCATGATGGGCATCATTATGTCCATAACGCAAAGCGAAATGTCGCCGTCCAGCGCGCTTACTGCCGCCGCACCGTCATATACGTCCACGGTTTCAAATCCTTCGGATTTAAGATAAATGCCAAGTGACTCATGCACGTTTCTGTCGTCGTCAGCTATCAATATTTTGCCGCTGCTCATGTTTTTTACCTCCCATTTTATACATTGATTACATTATAACACCGCGACAGTTTTTTTCAAATCCTGCCGCAGCTATTTGCTGTATACTTCACACTTTGTTCGTATTCGTTCCCGTGCCTTGGCGCTTGGCAACAGTAAAGCTGAACACCACGCGGCCATCCTTGCTTTCGGCCCATATGCGCTCGCCCATCAGCTCCATTATCTCCTTCGCTATTGCAAGGCCAAGGCCCGTGCCTTCGCCTGTATGCGCCCTGTCCGCCTTATAGAACCGCTCAAACAGATGGTCTATGTCCGCTTCGGCTATTTCGCCGGGGTTGGATACGCTTATGGTGTATTTATCATCGTCCTCGCCCACGCTAAGGTCAACCTCGCCCGATGCGCTGTGCTTTATGGCGTTGTCAAGCAGGGCTATGAGCACCTGCTCGCACCTGTCAGGATTGCTGTACGCCTCATGCTCGCCTTCAGGCATGGACACGGAAAGCGATTTTCCGTTATCCTTGGCTATCGTGCTGTATCTGTCCGCAACGTCGTATATCAAATCGTTCACGCTCATTTTGCAGCGCGCTATGGCAACCGTGCCCGATTGCAGCCGGCTCAGTTCAAGCAGATCGTCTATCAGGCGCGAAAGGCGCATGGCCTCGTGCTGAATATAACCATAGTATCTAAGCCTGTCCTCGTCCTTCTTTACCAGCCCGTCGCACAGCGCGTCCGACAGGCCGCGTATGGATGCGATAGGCGTTCTAAGCTCATGGGACACGTTGGCAACGTAATCCCGCCGTGTCTGCTCAAGCCGCGCCGCCTCCGTAACATCCTGTATCATTATTATGGCGCCTTCGTTCTTGCCGTCCGTCCCAAGGGCGGATATTGTGAAGCGCAGCACGGCTTCCTTATAGCTTTGCTCCGTCCAGCGGCTCACGCCGTCGGAAAGCACCTGTTCAACCATGGAATGGAGCTCGCCATACATTGGCGAATCCTCTATGCTTTCGCCATGTGCGCAGCCCATAAGCGTTACGGACGCGGGGTTGAACTGAATTATCTTTCCGCTTTCGTTAACGGCTATAACGCCCTCCAGCAGCCCGTCAAGCACGCTCTTCAGCCGGTTTCGCTCAAACGTAAGCGCGCCTATTGTGCCGCTGAGCGCGCTTGAAAGTTCGTTTAAGGAGTGGCCCAGCCGCGCCACCTCGCCGTCTCCTTTTTCAATAGCCCGCACGGAAAAATCCCCTTTTGTCATGGCTACGGCGGCTTCGTTCATCTTATTCAGCGGCTTTGTAAGCCCGCGCGATCCAAAGTACGCCACCGGCACCATTATAAGCGCCACCAAAAGCATGGCAAGCGGCAGCGATGAAGTAAGATTACCCCAGCCCGTGCTAAGCTCGTCCATTGGCTTTACCAGGAACACCGCACCCATTATCGCGCCGTCGCTTGCGGTTATAGGCTCGCCTACCACGACGCCGGCCCTGCTGCCGCCCATCATTACCACGGCGCTGACCTCTCTGCCCGCAAGCACGCCCGCAAGATACGGCGCTATCATGTTAGTGTTCGCCTCAAGCTGGTCGTTCGTAATGCTGCCGAAAAGTGTACCGTCAGCCGTATAAAGATACGGCGCAGCATCCCATATGCGCCTATCGTAATTGACTATGTTTTCAAAATCCTTGCGGCTCAGTATCCCTTCCATAAGGTCTGCCGCGCGGCTCGATATAAACTCAGCCCTCGGTATAAGTTCCTTCGTTTTCAGTTCACCATACTTCTTTATGCCCGCATAGCGAAAAACAAGCGCCGTAAGGGCGGCGCTCAATATAACCGTGAACAGCACAAGGCATACGGTTTTTATAAGCAAAGTATGCTTCATTATCTGCTTACCTCAAACTTGTACCCAACGCCGTAAACCGTTTTTATGCTCCAGTTTACCGTTCCCTCCGCAGGCAGCTTTTGGCGTATGCGCTTTATCTGCGTATCCACCGCGCGCGTATCGCCGTAAAAATCATAGCCCCACACAAGCGAAAGTATCGTTTCCCGTTCATATACCTTGCCCGGGTGCGATGCAAGAAGCTGGAATATCTCCACTTCCTTCGGCGTGAACGGCACACGCTCGCCTTTTACACGGACATCATAATTGTTTATGTTTATCTCAAGGTCGTCAAAGCGAAGCACCTGCTGCGGGTGCTCCTTCGCCATTGCAAGCCTTCTCAGCACCGCCTTTACCCGCGCCACAACTTCGCGCGCGCTGAACGGCTTAACTATGTAATCATCCGCGCCCAGCTCAAGGCCAAGTATCCGGTCTATCTCTTCTCCCTTTGCCGTTAGCATTATTATAGGCACGCGGCTTTTTTCCCTAAGCTTACGGCATACGTCCGTGCCGGAAAGCTTGGGCATCATTATATCCAATATTATAAGATCAGGCTTCTCCGTTTCAAATTTTTGCAGCGCTTCTTCGCCGTCCATCGCGCTTATATGTTCATAGCCCTCGTTTTCCAAATACATGCCAAGGGTTTCGTGTATCATTATCTGGTCATCGCAAATCATTATCTTCTGCGCAGCCATATCCTTTACCTCCCAATCATTGCGGTATTCATGCTTGGATTATAATAAAAAAATCCCTCACTTTCAATACAGGTTCCCGCTTTGCCATAATTGTATTGAATTTTCGGCGCAAACGGCTATAAAGCAACCGCACCTGCGCTGCTTTTTTACGGCTGCACGGGTGCGGATTCAGTCATTTATTCGATTTTACCTATCAGCGGCCTATCGTTATATCCTCAACGAAAAGGTGCTTCGCGGGCAGTTCGGGATGCATGGGCATCTTCTGCGCGGGTGCCGCTACTGCAGGCGCGGGCGCTGCCGCCGGTGCAGCCTTGGGGGCTTCCGCTTTAGGCTCTTCCTTGGGCTTGGGGTTATTACGCTGCTCAAAGAACTTCATGGCCACCTGCGGGAACAGTGCATAGCTCAGCACGTCCTCTTCCTGACGCATAACGTCCTTTATCTCCTCGCGGTACTTTTCAAGCTCCGGCTTGAGCAGATCCGCCGGGCGGCAGGTTATAACTTCCGCATCGCCAATGGCCTTCTTGCGCACTTCTTCATTCACCTTGCCGGGCAGGGCGCCGTATTCGCCGCGCAGCAGGGCCTTGGATTCCTTAGAGAAGGTTTTGTACCTTCCGCCGGAAACCACGTTAAGCACGGCCTGGGATCCGACTATCTGGCTGGTAGGCGTTACCAGCGGGGGATAGCCAAAGTCCTCGCGTACGCGGGGGATCTCCGCCAGCACATCGTAATACTTATCCTCTGCATTCAGCTGCTTAAGCTGGCTGATAAGGTTGGAAAGCATTCCGCCGGGAACCTGATATATAAGCGTGTTCGTATCAACGTTGAGCACCTTGGGATCAAGGAAGCCTTCATCCTTCAGCTTCTGCGCAACGCCGCGGAAATGCTTGGCGGCAACGGCCATCTTTTCAAGGTCAAGCCCTGTGTCGTACTCCGTGCCCTTCAGCGTTGCCACAAGGGACTCCGTAGCGGGCTGGCTGGTGCCGTTTGCAAGGGGGCTGAGCGCGCAGTCAACTATATCCACGCCCGCCTGTACGGCCATAAGATAAGTCATGTCGCCGGTGCCGGAAGTGTTGTGCGTATGCAGATGTATAGGCACGCTTATTTCTTCCTTCATGCGCTTTATCAGCGAATACGCATCATAGGGCAGCAGCAGATTCGCCATGTCCTTTATGCATATAACGTCCGCACCCATCTGCTCCAGTTCCTTAGCCACCTTAACGAAGTAATCCTCGTTATGCACGGGGCTGATGGTGTAGCTTATGGCAGGTTCGCATATTCCGCCGTATTTCTTTGTATACTTTATGGCGGATTCAAGATTGCGCACGTCGTTAAGAGCATCAAATATCCTTATGACATCGATTCCGTTCTCTATCGCCTTGCGGCAGAACTGCTCCACAACGTCGTCGGCATAATGCTTATAGCCCAGTATATTCTGGCCGCGGAAAAGCATCTGCAGTTTGGTATTGGGCAGCGCCTTTTTAAGCTTCCTCAGCCTGTCCCACGGATCCTCGTTGAGGAAGCGGAGGCAACTGTCAAACGTGGCTCCGCCCCAGCACTCCAGGGACCAATAGCCAATGCTGTCCAGCACTTCGCATGCGGGAAGCATATCTTCCGTGCGCATACGGGTGGCTGCCTGGGACTGATGCGCGTCCCTCAATATAGTATCGGTAATAAATATTTTCTTGCTCATCCGGATTCCTCCTCGATAAGATGCTTTGTGTTATATCAGTGTACCCAATAGAGCGAAAGCAGAACGCCCGCAGCTATTGCGGAACCTATAACGCCCGCCACATTGGGACCCATGGCATGCATCAGCAGATAGTTGCCGGGCTTTTCCTTCTGGCCTACTACCTGAGACACGCGCGCCGCCATAGGAACGGCGGAAACGCCCGCGGAACCGATAAGCGGATTGATCTTGCCGCCGGAAAGCTTGTTCATAAGCTTGGCAATCAGCACACCGCCCGCAGTACCGAACGCAAACGCGCATACGCCCATTATCAGTATACCAATAGTCTGCCATGTAAGGAATATGTCAGCGGTGGCAGTCGCGCCGACGGATACGCCAAGGAATATGGTGACTATATTCATCAGCTCGTTCTGCGCGGTCTTGGAAAGCCTTTCGGTCACGCCGCATTCCTTGAGCAGGTTACCAAACATCAGCATGCCGATAAGCGGAGCCGCAGAGGGAACCAGCAGTGACACGAATATAGTAACAACTATGGGGAATATTATCTTTTCGGTTTTGGAAACAGGCCTGAGCTGCTCCATGGATATTTGGCGTTCCTTCTTTGTGGTCAGCGCCTTCATTATAGGCGGCTGAATTACGGGAACAAGCGCCATGTAAGAATACGCTGCAACGGCAATGGGGCCAAGCAGCTGCGGCGCAAGCCTGAGCGTTACGTATATTGCCGTGGGGCCGTCCGCACCGCCGATTATACCTATGGAGGACGCTTCCCTTACGCCGAAGTTAAATGCATTGGGGAACAAGGCGGTAAGGCCGATGGCACCCATGAAGGCAATGAATATGCCTAACTGGGCAGCAGCACCCATGAACAGGGTCTTGGGGTTGGCGATAAGGGGGCCGAAGTCCGTGCCCGCGCCCACGCCCATGAATATAAGGCAGGGGTAAATGCCCAGTTTTATGCCAAGGTACAGATAGTCTATAAGACCTCCCTGGTCGCTCAGCGCGGCCCAGTCAACATGACCGCTGGCAAAAAGCTCGCGGTGATACATTTCCGCGCCGGGCAGATTGGTAAGCAGCATACCGAAGGCTATCGGCAGCAGCAGCAACGGCTCGAATTTCTTCACGATGGCCAGATACATCAGCACCAATGATATAGCTATCATTATAAGCACCTTAGGATCGTTGGCTATCATGGAAAAGCCGGTCATTTCAACAAAACTTTGAATCGCTTCTCCCATTTTGCTCTCCTTTCAATCGGATTTGGCAAAAGCGGAAGCCGCTTAGCCTATCACCAGCAGGCAGTCGCCGGAGTTGACGGAAGCGCCCTTGGTGGTGTTTATGGCTATAACCTTGCCGGAAGCGGGGGCGAATATCTCGTTCTCCATCTTCATGGCTTCAAGTATGATAACAACATCATCCGCGTTCACGGTGTCGCCAACGTTTACCTTAATGTCCAGTATGTTGCCGGGCATGGGGGCGGTAACGGCGGTCTGGCCGGCGGCGGGGGCGGCAGCAGGCGCGGCTGCAGGGGCAGCGGGCGCAGCGGCGGGAGCGGGAGCCACAGCGGGAGCGGGAGCCACAGCGGGCGCGGGAGCAACAGGCGCGGCGGGCGCTACGGGAGCGGCGGGCGCGCTATACACGGGCGCGGGAGCTGGGGCGGCATACATGGGAGCCGCATTCATATAAGGAGAGGGAGCCACAAAGGCAGCGGGACGGCCGGCAACGCCGCCAACTTCTTCAACTTCAACATCGTAAGCTGTGCCGTTTACGTTCACGATAAACCTACGCACCATTTTATTAAATCCTCCTGAAATAATCTTAATTGGTCTTTTTTTGTTCTGGTTCAGATCACATTTTTGTGATCCTGGTGATACGGAAGCCCTTTATATCGCGGCCGGTATAGGCGGCGATTGCGGCGGCCACGGCGGCGTCGAACGCATAGCGATCCACCTCATGCGGATATACCACCGGGGCAGGCGCAGGCGCGGCAGGGGCAGCGGCGGGTGCAGCAACGGGCGCGGGAGCAGCCTTAGCTGCGGCTGCGGGAGCGGCCGGGGTTTTCACGGTCTTGCCCGCTATAAGGCCCATCACCTTAATGATAAGCACCAGCAGAAGCAAACCGGCAAACACCGTACCCATACCCAGTACAAGCACGACCCACGGGTTTGTGATCATTCCATCCATTTGCGACACTTCTCCTTTCTAAGTGTTGATTATGAAACCGTTAAATACTTGTATACATGTATAAGCTGGCATTTGAATGAACAATGCCCTCAAATACTCCCGTTTTCTCTTATTCTGCATAGTGTTCTTTTTTCCTGCCTGAAATGGAAATTTATTTTTATTGATGTTAATAGAAATGCCAATTTTGCCCGCAATAACTTACAAAATTCGCCTGCGGGCAAAATATTATATAAATTTGGTGTTAAGACAGCTCCGTTTGCCTGAGCGCATTAAGTTCCGCATCGCTCAGCGCCCTGTATTCGCCCGGCTGCATGAAGCCTATTGAAACCGCGCCTTCCCTCGTGCGCTTCAGCACCAGCGTTTGATGCCCCACGGCTTCAAGCATTCGCCTTATTTGGCGGTTGCGCCCTTCGTGTATGGTTATATCGAATGATGTGTTGCCGTTGTGCAGCGCATGCACCTGCGTTATCTTCGCTGGGCTGGTCATCCCGTCGCCAATGTCAACGCCCTGTTCAAGCCGCGCTATTTCCGCATTTGTCAGCACCCCGTCGCACACGGCGTGATATGTTTTATCCACCGTAAATTTGGGATGCGTAAGTTTATACGCAAGTTCGCCGTCGTTGGTCATAAGCAGCAGACCTTCGGAATCATAGTCAAGCCTGCCAACGCTGTACAGCCGGTACGGAACATCCTTAAAGTAATCCATTATGGTCGCTCTGCCCTGCGGATCGGACGCGGTGCACATAACGCCGCGCGGCTTATAGAACGCAAAAACGACCCGTTCTTCGGCCGGGCGCAGCAGCTTGCCTGCGTATTCCACCCTGTCGTTAAGCGGGTCTATCACCGTGCCTATCGACGCCACCTGACCATTTACCTTAACAAGGCCAGCGCCGATAAGTTCTTCGCATTTTCTTCTGGAGGCTACTCTGGCCTCCGCCATAAACTTTTGCAGCCGCATTGCATACCCTATGCCGCCCAGCCGGACAGCAGCTTTCTTAAATACTGGCCGAATTTGAGCGAAAGGCTGTCTTCCGCGGCAAGCAGCCGCGTTTCGCCAACCAGCTTGCCGTCCATAAGCACCCTTACACTGCCAACGTCCTCCCCTTTTTCAACAGGGGCGTTCATTCCGCTCCGCGTTTCCACTTCCGTGCGTATGTCCGCGCTTTCGCCTATCCGTACTGGTATAATTATATCGTCTTTGGCCTCGGCTGCCAAGGCCGTTTTTGTGCCGCCGCTCACTCTTATCCGTGTTATGCTCTGCCCTGCGGATATTATCTTTTCCGTGCGGAACGATGCAAAGCCGTAATCAAGCATCGCCTTAGCAACGTTGAACATATCAGGGCAGCTCAGTACCGCGCCTATCAGCGTCATTCCGTCCCGCTCCGCCGCGAACACAAGGCAGCGCCCTGCGGCCTTTGTAAAGCCCGTTTTTACGCCGCAGCCGCCTTCATATTGCCACAGGATCTTATTTTTGTTCTTCATATAGCGTATAACGCTGCCTGTGGTGGTCTTATGATACGTTGAACCCACTATTTTTCTGAAATCAGGGTTCTTCATCGCTTCCGCCGCAATAAGCGCCAAGTCATACGCCGTTGTGTAATGCTCCGGATCGTGCAGCCCGTTCGGCGTTACAAAATTCGTATTGTGCGCGCCTATTTCTTCCGCGCGGGCGTTCATCAGCGCCGCAAATGCTTCCACGCTGCCCGCCGTGTGTATTGCCAATGCCACCGCCGCGTCGTTCCCGCTCAAAAGCATCAGTCCATACAGCATGTCCTCCACGCTCACTTCCTCGCCCGCGTTAAGATACATGCTCGATCCTTCCACGCCGTATGCCTTTGGGCTGACCTTCACCGTGTCACCAAGAGAGCAGTTTTCTATTACTATAAGCGCGGTCATAATCTTTGTTGTGCTTGCCATAGGGCGCTTTTTATGCGCTTCCTTTGCGCATATTACAGTGCCCGTATTCTGCTCTATCAGCGCCGCCCCGCCCGCCGCCATTTCCGGCTCTTTTTCGGCGTATGCGCCCGCATTAAGGGCCATAAGCGCCGCCGCGGCCAGTATCAGCGCGGCTGTCCTGCGCGCGTTCATTCGGCAGTCTCCTCTTTGCTTTCGCCGTTTGTACTGCCCGCCATGCGCTCTATCGCGGCAATTATCTCCGGCATCATGTCTATCAGCCTTTCCGCGCCGCATTTATACTGCGCCGGCAATACCCGCGTGCGCCCGTTTTCGCTTGTAACGAACGCCATAGGCGTTAGGCACATGCCCGCCGCGGCAGTCCCCGCGAACGGGTAGCGGCCTTCGCTTGCATCCAGCGCGTCCCCCGCCCTTTTAACGGGCGTGGCCGCCTGGCCCATTATGTATTCCCCTCCGCCGGACACAAAGCCCATGCTCACCTTCGATACGGGCAGCAGCACCGTTCCGCTGCCCGTTTCAACGGGAGAGCCGACTATCGTGTTCACGTCAACCATTTGCCTTAATTGTTCCATTGTACTCCGCATTATGTTTTCCACGGGATGCGACATATCTTGTTACCTCTTTTCCGATAATACCTATAAGCTTAGCCAAATTCAGCCCTATGATACCTTCCATATATACCCATGCCGAGCCGAATCTGAACTCCGGCGCAATATATATGCTCTCCGCTCCCTTGTTCGCCAGCAAAAAGCGGATAACGCGCGGCAGCAGGCTGTTTGCCGCGCCGCACAGCAGCGCCGTTGCCGCCGCATCGCCGTCTATCCCTATGCTCCCGCGGATAGTTAGCCCGTCAAGCCATAAATAGCGCTTCCTTTGCCGCAACACCGCCAGCGCAATTTTTATTGTATTCTTGTCCGGTTTGACCTTGCTGTCCTTTGCCGCGTGCCTCTTATTGCTTTCCATAGGCCGTATCTTCAGCCGTATAAAGCCGAGCATGCTCACGCCCAGCCTTATCCTCGCCGCATTGCCGCAAAGCATAATGCTGAAATTTAACCTTATCGGTATCAATATTGCCGCTGTGAGCGCAATTGTTAATATAGCAAAAAAGCCCATATGGGCTAATATTTGCTGTTTTGCGTTATTTTATTATGCTTTTGATTAATTAGATGCTTTATCTTCGGTATTATCGTTTTCTTCCGCATTCTCGATTTCGCTTAACTGTGGCAGTTCACTGAGCGACCGTATACCGAAGTGCCTGAGAAATGCGTCCGTAGTCCCGAGCAGCATTGGCCTGCCCACAACATTCTTGCGCCCAAGTTCCCTTATCATACCCAGCTTCATCAGCTGCCCTACGGCATATTCGCACCTCACGCCGCGCACGGCCTCAATATCCGCCTTCGTCACAGGCTGGCGGTATGCTATTACCGAAAGCGTTTCAAGCATGGATTGGGAAAAGGATTTAGACTGCACGGGCTGCACCAGCTCTTCAACATAGCGCGTATATTCCTTGTTTGACACAAGCTGCATAGTCTCCGCCGTTATAAAAAGCTGTACACCGCGCTTTTCCCGCTTATAAAGCTCGTCCATGCTGCGTATTATGTGCTCCATCTCTATGTCAGTCACGCCTATCGCCCGCTGCAGCTCTATTATCGGCACCGGATCGCCCGAAACGAACAATATGCACTCTATCGCGCCCATGCGCTCATTGTATTCCAATGTGTTCTCTCCCCCTCGGTCTTTGCCTATTCATCCATGTATTCGGCATCCGCATCGTCCTCTTTCAGGTTATATGCGGTTATAGTTATCCTGCCGTAAGGTGTGGACTGTTTAAGCAATATTTCCTGCCGTGCTATCATTTCAAGCAACGCCATGAACGTTACTATCTTTTCAAGCTTAACGCTTGTTGCTTCAAACAGTTCTTCAAACGTTACGCTCGCACCTTCCTTAAGCTTTGCGCGGATCTTCACAAGCTGCGTCCTTACGGTGTACTTATCCGCATCCACCCTCTTAGCTATTTCCGGTATGCTGCTTTCCGGTTCTTCACGGTTAAGCACATCCATAAAAGCGGCGAACAGTTCTTCCGCCGTGGCCTGCTCCAGTTCATATTCCTGCGGCGGCAGTGCAAATTCCTCCGGCAGCCGCGAAAACACGCCCCTCATGCCCGCGCTCAGCTCGTTCAGCTTTTCTCCGGCCTGCTTAAAAAGCTTGTATTCCTTCAGCTGGCGTACCAGCGCCTCCTCTGGATCCTCTTCTTCCTCCGCTTCCTTTGGCGGTTTGGGCAGCAGGGAGCGCGATTTGATATACACAAGCGTTGCCGCCATGGTTAAAAACTCGCTCGCCGTATCCATGTCCAGTTCATCCAGTTCGTCCATAAGCGAAAGATACTGGTTTGTGATTTCGGATATGAATATGTCCTTTATATCCACCTTTGCCTGCTCAATAAGATGCAGCAGCAGATCAAGCGGCCCGTCGAACTCCTTTAGATGAACTTCATATGCCATCCGTTTTCCCCTTGCGCCGCGCTCAGAAAATGCTCAGTATCAGCGAAGCCAAACTCATGAGCGGCATCATAAGCCAATATACTATCGTATTAAGGAAATGCGTGCGCGAATTGATTATAAGCACGGCCACGAGTATAACATAGCTGTACTTTTCAACAAAGCCGAAAAACTTATAAGTCTTTGCATTCATGAAAAGGCACTGCGCCACATGGTAACCGTCAAGCGGCGGAATGGGCAGCAGATTGAATACCGCAAGGCCAAAGTTTATGGTATAGCAATACTGCACCATTGTATTGAGTATTTCGTTGCTCCACGGCAGACATATGAGCACAATCCATATTATCATGAACGCCACGCCCAGTATAAGGTTAACTGTTATACCCGCCAAGGACACGATAAGCTCGTCCTTTCTTGGGGACTTAAAGTTGCGCGTGCTCACGGGTACGGGCTTGGCCCAGCCGAAGCCCAATATCAGCAGCGACAGGAAGCCAAGCGGATCGATATGAGCAAGCGGGTTTACCGTCATGCGGCCAAGATTCCTCGCGGTCGGATCGCCGCGCTTATATGCCGCGTACGCATGACCCCATTCGTGGAACGACAGCCCAACCAATATGCCCGGCAAGCTGTACAGCGCATCTATAATGTAACTCAATATGCCGTCCATTTATCCTCCTTAAAGTTCGCATTCCATGTATGCTTCGCCGTATTCCATGCGCCCGGTAAAGCTGAATCCCAGCTTTTGATACATAGCAATGGCTGCTTCATTACCTATTTCAACGCTTATCTGCGCCTTTTCAGCGCCCATGCGCTTCAGCTCCGCCATTGCAAGCTTCATCGCCGCAGTGCCGAAGCCCTTATGCTGGAAGCGCTTGTCTATCATCAGCCGCCATATTTCGTATACACCGCGGTCTTTATCCGCATTGAGCAAAGCAAAGCCCACAGCAACACCGTTCTGCGTAACGGCATAGGGCAGCGCGTTTTCAAGCGCGGCCGCCTCGGCAAGCGAAATATCGTTGCCGGCTACAAACTCCTGCTGATCCTCGTTCACGGCTAACTTAAGCACGGAGTAAACGTTTGCGTCGTTTATGCGCTCAAGCTGCACGTCCTCCGCCTTCAGGTAAACGTCGTCCATCTCGTATCTCATGCGCTGCACGAACGATTTTGCGCCGGTTTCGTCCGCTTCTTCCTTTGCGCTCGGTGCGTTTGCAAGCATTGCCGCGCTCACGCCGTATTGTGCATTTATATACAGTGCGCTTTGCGCCTGCTCTATGCCACTGTCCGCATAATACCACCCGTTCAGCGTTCTCAGTCCGCAGGCATTCGGTGCAAGCATTATGTCCGTATGCTCCTCGTCAAGCAGCTTGCCTTCAAGCAGCGCCGTGCCGAAATGCGCCAAATCATACGCGCTCACAACGCCGCCTGCTTCACCGGCGCAAAGCTTTGGCGCGCCCACAACTATGCTTTCATCGCCCATTTTAGCCGTATACGTGACTTCCGCTTCCTTATCAAGGCCGGTATCTTTCATGCCGATCGGCGCGAATACAAGCTCGTTAAGCGCATCCGCAAGGTTCTTCCCGTATGCCCTTGCCACGGCCATGCCAAGTATGCGGTAGCTGCTCCTTCTGCCCGCGGAATTTTCAGGATCGTCCACCACGTCAAGCTTATTCACTATATTCAACATATCTTCATCGCTTATCGCACCGTTGAGCGCATTCCAAGTAAGCTTGAACGTTTCCATTGCACCCAGCTTTTCCTTATGCGCCTGCTGATAAAGCTTAAAGCTCATGTCATAGTCCGCATAGTCCGGCACGGCCTTCTGCCCAAGCAGCAGTTCTTTTGCCGTGATTTCGGCAGCGTGGACGTATTCCGGCACCAGTTTGTCCAGCGAAGCGTCCATATTCAGCTTGCCCTGCGCATCCAGTATCAGCGCGGCCGCCGCGGTGAACGCCATTGTTATCTCTCCCGCGGCAAAGCGGGTATGTATCCCGTTCAGGTTCTGTTTATTCGCATCGGCCACGCCTATCGCCGTATCATAGAGCGGTTCTTCGCCGCGCATGCAGTACAGCGCGCCGTTTATGCCCCACTGCTTGGCGATCATATTCAGCCTGCGGCCTATGAAAAGATCCGGCTCTTCTTCTTTCTTCGGCGTAAGCGCGGGCATGCGTACCACGCCGCTTGCGCCGTAGCTGAGCTCAAATTCGTCAAACAGATCCGGTATTTCAACGTCCAGTCCCAGCGCATGCACATCCACGGCGAATTTATCCAGCGTTTCGCTTTCGCCATGCACTAAGAATACGCACGTAGGCGCCGAACCTATCTCACGTATCCATTGCAGCAGTTCGCTCCTTCCAGCGTGGCCGGAGAAGCCTTCTATTCTGCGTATTGCGGCGTTCACCTGTATCTGTTCGCCGAAGAGTTTAACGCTCTTAGCCCCGTCCAGCAATATGCGGCCAAGCGTGCCGTTCGCCTGATAGCCAACGAACAATATGGTCGAATCCGGCCTATAAAGATTATGCTTAAGGTGATGCCTTATCCTGCCCGCATCGCACATGCCGGAGGAGGATATTATTATGTTGCAGCCCGGCTGGAAGTTGATGAGCTTGCTTTCCTCTCCCGTTTCGGCTACCCTAAGATTGGGCAGATCGAACGGAGAGCCGCTCATTTTCAGCATTTCCAGCGCCTCTTCATCGTAATATTCCCGCGCGCAGCGTTCATATATCTTGGTCGCGTTTATGCCGAGCGGACTATCCACAAACACCGGTATCTTTTCAAGCCCCGGCACGGCGTTTTTCATCATCAGCCGCTTTATTGTATAAAGCAGTTCCTGCGTCCTGCCCACGGCGAATGACGGAATGACTATGTTCCCGCCGCGCGCAATGCCCTCCTTCAGCACGTCCGCAAGCTGCTTTTCCTTATCCTCTTCCGTTGTTGCGTCGTGTTCCCTGTCGCCATATGTGCCCTCCATCACAACGTAATCCGCGCCGTCTATGCTGGAAGGATCGCGCAGTATGGGCCTTTCATCGCGCCCTATGTCGCCCGAAAATACAAGCTTTGTGGTAGTTCCCTTTTCCTCCGCCCAAAGCTCTATTGCGGCGCTGCCCAAAAGATGGCCTATGTCATTGAATCTGGCCCTAAGCCCCGGCCAAACCTCCACTATGTCGCCATAGCTTACCGGTTGAAAGTATTCAAGCGTTTTCTGCGCATCCGCCGAGGTATACATCGGCTCCACCATCGGCTTGCCCGCGCGCAGATTTTTGCGGTTTTGGTATTCGGCGTCCTGCTCCTGTATTTTTGCGCTGTCCGGCAGCATTATGCCCGATAACTCCGCGGTGGCCTTCGTGGTTATTATTTTGCCGTCAAAGCCGCGCTTTACCATAAGCGGCAGCAGCCCGCTGTGGTCAATATGCGCATGGGTAAGGAGCACCGCGTCTATTTCCTTCGGGTCAAACGCAAAATCGCTCGCCCCCAGTTCGCCTTTCTCGTCCGCGCCCTGGCGCATACCGCAATCGATAAGCACCTTGCCGCCATCATAGCAAAGCATATGGCACGAACCCGTAACGCAGCGCGCCGCGCCGCAGAATTTAAGCTTCATAAATGCAGTCCTCCTTATCCTTAAGCTTTTATATCATTGCCCTATCAGGCGTTTTTGCCGCAGCAGTTTTTGTACTTTTTGCCGCTGCCGCAGGGGCATGGATCGTTCCTGCGCACGGTGTTTTCCTTAATGAACACCTTGGATGCACGATACTGCTTGGTTATTTCGTGGCGCTTGGCTTCGCTGAGCACCTTGTCCCACTCCTTCAGCTCGTAAAGCCAGCTTGCCTTAGCCTCGTGCATGTTGTAATAAAGCTTTTCAAAGTCTATGTCCAGCGTAACAACGCTGTCGCTTTCCAGCGTGTCCAGATCTATCTCGGTCTTAAGGCTGGTATTTATGCCGTCTATAAAGCCGACAAACGTGGGTTCATCCATATTGAACATGGGGGCAAGTTCGCTTATTTTGCCGCTGTAAACCTTTTCGTGGTCGGCAAGCAGCTTTTTATAATTCTCGGTCTCCGCCTCGAAATAATCGTTCCAGAATTTCTCGCCCGCTTCCTGCGTGCGCTCGGCCTCGGCAATGTCTCTCCACTGCTGATACAGATTAGTCATCTTTTGTTTATCCTTTCTTATTATGCGCAAAGCATGCGCTTTTCTTATTTTTTAACGGTCTTTATGCCGTTTGAAGCCTTTTCAAGTATTTTGGAATCAAACGCAAATGTGCTTGCTTTCTTTTCCTTTGCGCCCGCAAACGCAAGCTCTATCAGCCTGTTTGTAAGTTGCTTGAAGCTTATGCCCATCGGTTCAAACAAATAGAATGCAAAAGAACCGGGTATAGTGTTTATTTCGCAAACATATGGTGTGTTGCTTTCGCCATCGAGCATATAGTCTATCCTTACAACGCCGCGGCAATCGAGCATGGCAAAAATTTCGCGGGTGATCCGCTGTATTTCCGCTGTAAGTTCATCGCTTATCGGAGCAGGCAGCTTCCTTGCCTGGCTCTGCATGCCCTTGCCTGCGCTCGTTATATACTTTGAATCGAACGTGAGAAATTCTTCCCACGATACGGGTTCTTCGCACAGCGAAGCAATGCAGTCCGCGCCCATGCCAAGGCAGGCGCAGTTTATCTCCCGCGGCTTTTCAAGGCCCTTTTCTATCAATATCCGCTTATCGTATGCGCAGGCGGTGTCCATTGCCTTTATAAAGCTTTCCCTGTCCGCCGCGCGGGATATGCCTATGGATGAGCCCAAATTAGCCGGCTTTACATATACCGGATAGCCTATTTTTTCGGCCTCGGCAATTATCTTTTCCCTGTCGGCATGCCATGTGTCGCGGTAGCAATATGTGCCGTCCAGCACGTTCAAGCCCATGCTTTTGAATACGGCCTTCATAACTATTTTATCCATGCCGACCGCGCTTCCAAGCACGCCGCAGCTTGAATACGGCATATCCGCAAGCTCCATCAGCCCCTGCATGGTGCCGTCCTCGCCGTTCATGCCGTGGAACGCCAGTATTGCGCAATCCATGGGACAGATGAGCTTCGCCTTTGCAAAAAGGCCGCTTGCGTTCGCATAAAGGCCGCCCATGCCCGGCACGGGGGGCAGGTACACCTTTGTAAGCCCCTTCATATTTTCATCAAAATGCTTATATGTTTCAACGTTTTTCAGCGGTTCGCCTACGAACCATTCGCCCTTGCGCGAAACATAGACCGGAAACACGTTGTATTTGGCCTTATCCGCGTTTTCCAATATCTGAAGTCCCGATATGATGGACACGTCATGCTCGGCCGCTCTGCTGCCGAAGAATACGCCTATATTCTGCATGCTTACTCCTCCTCTATCCTCTTGCCCGCGTCACTCATTATAGTTATCCGGCAGGTCGTTTTCAAACAGCACCACGCTGCCCGCCCCGCCGTACTGCGCCAGCTTTTCCGTGGCTTCCTTAAGGCTTGCCACGCGCACAAGGTTTGCCGGGTCAAAGCCGCGCTCCGCTATGCCTTCGCATATCGGGTCCGCATGGGCCTTGCCAATTATTATTGCCACATCCGCGTTTTCCGCTATGCAGCGGCCGAATTCGCGGTTCAGCTCCGCTTCTTCAGCGCCGAGTTCAACCATGCCCGGCGTGACCACCACGCGCTTTTTCCCCTCGAACGACCCAAGTACCTTCAGAGCTTCCTTTGAGCCGACCGGGTTTGAATTGAAAGCATCGTCTATAACCGTTACCGCGCCCGGAATAAGCTGCAATCTGTGCTCAACGGGCCTTGCGCCGGCTATGCCCGCGGCAATTTCATCAAGCCCCATGCCAAGCTTATACGCAAGCGCTGCCGCCGCAGTAAGGTTGACTATGTTGTGCCGGCCAAGAAGCTGCGCCGTGCAGCTTACCTTTGCGCCGTCCTCCGCGATCAAATCAAATGTACTGCCTTCGCTCGTTACCTTTATGCTTTCGGCCTTCATATAAAGGTCGTCGCCTTCCGTGCCGTAAAGATAGAGCTTGCGCACGGATGCATATTCCTTATATATCCTGCGGCAGTTTTCATCGTCCCCGTTCAGGAAACAGCAGCCGCCTTCTTCAAGCCCGCTTATAAGCTCTGCCTTGGTATTTATTATATTGTCAAGGCTCTTGAATGTTTCAAGGTGCTGCTTGCCCACGGCAGTTATTATGCCGTACTGCGGATGCACCAGCTTGCACAGCGTTTTTATATCGCCAACATAGCGTGCACCCATTTCAGCAACAAAAGCCTCGTTCGCATCGCTTAAGTGTTCCCTTACCGTGCGCGTAACGCCCATTGGCGTATTGTAGCTGCCCGGGGTTATGAGCGTGTTATATTTGCGGCTGAGTATTTCACTGAGCGCATATTTAACGCCGGTTTTGCCGTAGCTTCCCGTTATGCCTATGCGGATTAGCCCTTCATGCTCCTTAAGCATACGCTTCGCATCGTTAAGGTACCATTGCTTCACGCCTTCCTCTATGGGGTAGGTGATAATATAGCATATGAACACAAACAGCGGCAGTATAAGCCCCGGAAGATACCGTATTATCATTGGCGGCATATATACTATCCACGTAAGGCCGTATTTATCCCAAAGCAAGGGAGAGAAAAACATTGCGCTGAACAGCGTTGCCAATATGAATTCCGCCGCAAGCAGGCGCTTTACGCGGCCCGTATAGGCGATGGGCTTAACGTGCGGCTTTTTCTCATAGGAAAAATATATCACCGCAAGCATGGCTATGTATACTATATCCGCAAGATAATAGCATATGCGGCCGATAAGCGGATTGGTTCCGCCTATAAGCACATAGCCCGCCCTCAGCGCAAGCGCCGCCACGCCCGCGACAAAACTCGGCACAAAGTCCGAGCCGATATGCTTCATAAGCCATTTCAGGTACATTTTGCCCTGATAACTTTCAAGCTGCAATATATGCACCAGCGGAACGGACGCCGCCACAACGGCCGCCCCCATGAATACGCTGAGCGCATAACTCAGAATGCTGCTAACAAGCTCGTTTCCCATAGGTAAAAGATTTCTCCTATCCTTTCAAATACGCCTTCATAACGGCGCAGAACTGCGGATATTTCTCCGCGTATGAAAAATGCCCCGCGCCTTCCAGCACAGCTAAGCCCGCATTGGGCATTTTCTTTTCCATCAGCTTTGCGTATTCAAGCGGCGTCGCCGTGTCCTTATCGCCCCATATGAGCAGCGTGTCGTTCTTTATGCCGCTAAGCAGCGGCGTAAGATCCTGATTGACAACGTTTACGAACGTCTTTCGCATAACGTCCGTCTTAAGCGCGCGGTAATCCGCGCTGCCGGCGTTTTTCTGCCTTTCGCTCAGCCTGAATACCCTGTCTATAAAGCCTATCCTGGCAAGCTTTTTAGCCAGCTTATAGGCCCATGTTTTTACATGATACTTAATTGTTCGCCTGGGCCGCACGCCCGCCGCATCTATCATGATAAGCTTATCAAAAAGCGCGCTGTCCTCAGCCGAGAGCATTATTGTAACCCGTCCGCCGAAGGAATGGCACGCTACCGAGCAGCCCACTATTCCCTGCTGCTCAATAAAAGCCTTGGTAAAGTGCGCATAGTCCGCAACGTCCCACGCTTCCTTGGGCTCCTCTGTACCGCCGAAGCCCGGGAACGCCAACGATACCGCTTCGTACCCCAGCGCCGCAACGCAGTTTGCAACGGGCGCCATGGCCTGTATGCTGCTGCCCCAGCCATGCAGTATAAGTATCGGCCTACCTTCGCCGCGGCGTTCGTATTCGGTTTTAAGCCCCAGTACCTCGCAATACACTTTGCCATGTCTCCCTCGGCCTATTCGCCCTTTTTCAGCGCCTTGTAGCGCGATGCGTAGCCTTCCTTATTTTCCTGCCGTGCGCGCGCGAATGCCATTGCGTCCGCAGGAACGTCCTTATTTATGGTTGAACCCGCCGCGGTATACGCCCCGTCGCCGACCGAGACCGGCGCTACCAAATTGGTTTGGCAGCCGAGGAACACATCGTTGCCCACGGTAGTACGGTGCTTATGTACGCCGTCATAATTTACGAATACGCATCCGCACCCAACGTTTACCCGCGCGCCTACGTCCGCATCGCCTATGTAGCTCAGATGCGGCAGCTTTGTGCCTTCGCCGATGTTTGAATTTTTCACTTCCACAAAGTCGCCTATCTTGCAGCCGTCGGCAATGTCCGTCTTGGGCCTAAGGTTGACATACGGTCCTATCGTCACGCGGTCGCCCACGCGCGCCTCGTTGGCAAAAACGTAATTCAGCACGCAGCTTTCTCCTATTGCGCTGTCGTTTATGTTGCAGCCGGGCTTAAGCTCGGTATTCCTGCCTATTACCGTTTTACCCGTCAGTGTATTGTTAGGCCAGATAACAGCATTTTCGCCTATTTTGACGTCCGCACCTATATACACCGTTACGGGCTGCAAAATGCTCACACCGTTTTCAAAGTGCATATCCTTTATGCGCCGCTGCATCGCTTCTTCGGCAAGGCTGAGCGTTTTTCTGTCAACTATCGCAGCGGATGCATATTCGTCCGCCTCTATGTATTCCGCGTTCATGCAGCCTATAAGCGCGTCTATACCCGACGCGTTCTTCAGCACGACCGTGTCTATGCTCCATGCGAGCATCTCGCGGCCTTCGTGCGTAAGCGCCGCGCACGGTGCGGTTGCTTCACCCAGCTTCTCGGCATCTTTTTTTGACACTATCTGATTCATGCAAAGCAGCACTGCCCTGTCGTATTCGGCAATGCTTTGGACAAGCTCAATAATTCCGCCGCCTATCGCCCTTGCTCCGCCGTTTGCTTGGCTTATGACCGCTTCGTCATCCGTTGCTATAAAAATGTCCTCAGCCGCGCTGTGCGCCGCCTCAAGCGCCCATTTTACGATGCCGCGGCCTGCCACGGTCACGTTCGCCATATTCTCTATGCGGGCGGCTTTGCCTGCCCCCAGTATCACCGCGCAAATATTTGCCATGTTTTTCTCTCCCTTCAGGCCGCGCAATATAAGCACCGGCCGTGAATTTCCCTCTAAGAGAATATTTTATGTTTTGCTGTGTCCGCATGTCAAGGCAAAACAACATTCCGCCACCATACAGGCATACATATTATACTATACCATCTTATTCCGCCGCTGTACATAACTTGATGTGTGCATTATGTTAATTTAGTTTGATTATGCGGCAAAAAACGTTTATAATGTATTGATGCAATACCGAAAATGCGGAGGTTGACTTGTTCCGTTTTGATATAATCACTAATTTGGCGATGCTCATAGGCTTCGCCGCAATACTTGGCATTGGCGTTTACCGGCGCGAAGGGCCCGTCCGCGCGGCTTATTGCGTGCTTTTCTGCATTTGTCTCGGCGCGGCGTATGCGCTCAAGCTTGGCATGGCAGATCCTGCCGAAAGCATATTCATGCCGTTCCATAAGCTTTATAATTTCAGCGAATACGGTTCCGCCGGCGTTCTGGACGACCTTTTTTCCTATGCCCTGCCCTATCTTGCGGCCGGCTTCCTTTTCATGCCCGCGTTCCCTCGCTTCAGGATGCTCGGCGCGTTCATAGGCGGGCTTTTGGCTTCGCTTTGTTCGCGCATATACTTTTTGCTTGATGGCGGCGGCTTCGTTACCGATGAATACCTTTTTGCCGGAATAGGCATGGCAGCAGGCTGCGCGCTTTACATACTGGCGGCCTACATTTTCCGCAAAAAGATAGACTTTAAGGAATTTAAGCTTCCCCTGCCAAAGCATTCAAGCTTTGTATGGTCGCTGACTATACTGCTGATCATATACACCGGCATTGCGTTCACAATGATATTCGGCAGCCACGAACCCTATGATGACATTGCGTTTGCCGCAAACGCATACGAGCTGCCCGCGGACATAACGCTCGACTGCCCGCTTAGCGAAAGCTCAGACAAACTGCTCATGTACGTTCCCTCAACCCAGCCCATAGAAGAACGCCTTATGGCCGTTGCGCAAAGCGTTGGCATATACGACGCAATAACCGCCGCACCCGGCGTATACATCGCGGAAAACGAAACGGGCAGGGTCACAATGACCGAAAGCGGAAGCTGGGTATATGAAAGCTATACCGTGCCCGAAGGCGACCTGCCAACACAGGACGAAGCCGTAAACGCCGTGTTCCGCTTCTTCTCCAGCCGCCAGATACTTTCAACGGACATTGACAAGGTCACCGACATAATAGAGCGCACGGACGATACTACCGGCACCCGCATAGGATACGACATATATCTATCCTCCAGCGTAAACGGCAGCCCGATAGTCAATTCCTGTGCAATAGTTGTTTCCGTGCGCGCAGGCGAAAGCATAGTCAAAATACGCCGCTACGATTGCGATATCCAGGCCGGCGCGCAGCTGAACGGAATATCCCAGCAGAAGGCGTACGAGGCCATACTGGCGGGCAGAGGCACAAATACGCTTACCGCCCCCGCGGAATCGGTAATGGTCAATACATGCGATCTGGTGTATATGCAGAATCCCACGCAGGGCTACTATCTCCCCGTTTGGGCATTCGGCTGTACCGCCGCACGGCAGGACGGCACAACAGAAGATTTCTTCATATACATTCAGGCGGATAAATAGTAAAAAGGCAAAGCCCGGCAGGCTATTACAGCATCCGGGCTTATTTTTATTTCTTTTTGACAGGGGGCATATTTCGGTCACAAGCTCGTTACGCATTATAATGCCTGCCACAGTGTAAGAGTCAATAGGAAACGCAATTTTAATGCATCGCTTCCTCTATCATGCGCATAAGCTCACTCGGCCTTATTCCCAGCGCCTCGCTTATTCTGAAAAACGTCTCCAGTGTAGGCTTCCTGGCGCCGCGCTCTATCGCGCTCAGGTGCGTGCGCCCAATGTCCGCCAGTCCACTTACCACTTCCTGCGAAAGTCCTTTAGACTCCCTGTAATCCTGTATCACCCTGCCAACTAATGATGCATCCAGCAGCATAAAAACACCCTCCCTGTAAAGTATTAGCAAATACTGTACGCGAAAAAGCGGCAGCTTTTGACTACATATGTTGTCATTTGAATACAAATGTGTTATTATGCAGTTAGGAAGAAGCCTCAATAAAGGAGAAGAACTATGGCAAACAATCTGGTAACCGCAACATGCCCCAACTGCAATTCCCCATTGCAGATAAAAGAAGGGCAGGACTTTGTAAAGTGCGAATACTGCGGCACGATAAGCAGCGCACCGAAGGCGATAGAGTACCATCAGCACCAAAGCACCAGCTATAATTTCAGCGGCGCAAACCCCGTTGTCAACTTCAGCAACGGCCAAGACCTTGAAACGCTGGTCAAGAACGCGGATATGCATTTGAAGCTAAAAAATTACGCCAATGCACAATCAATTTATGAGAAGATATCAAAGGAATATCCTCATGATTATAGGGGATGGTGGGGGTTGATACTCGCAAAAAGCAGAGAACTTGCAGATACCGATATATTTATAAGAAAAGATAGTGTTAGCGGGTATATCAGTTTAAGTGCAGAATACATTTTCATAACAGGTACCTGGAATATAGTTCAGAAAACAGCACCACAAAAAATCAAAAATGAGCTTGCCTCAAAGTATCAGCCTTTTTATGATACATGCTATACGAAATATGAAAAGGCGTTGTATACATATTCGGTACCCAGATACCAAGAAAAAATACAAGACAAGCTTAAAGCAATATCCTATAAGGATAATGATATAAAAGAATATAAGCAAAAGATAGAAAGTATGCAACGATCGATTAGAGAAGACACGTTGAGTATGGCATGGCGTACACTTTTGGGCATTGTTTCTGGCGTTATATCCCTTGTGTTAGTTGGATACGCTTTGGAGCTGCTTTTTTCGCTGGTAATTATCCTTGGCGTACTAATTGGTGCAGTAGCAGTTCCGTTCGTAGTAAATACTTTCGAACAGCGTCAGAAAATAAAGTTTTTCAAGGACAGCATCAAAGATTCTAAAAAAGCCATAAACAAATATAATTCAGAAATTTCCGAATGTCAGAAAGAAATTGATGAATTAAACAAAGAAATCAAGAAGATTGAAAGCGACATGAGTGGAGCCAAAGCTAACCTTACCAAGGCCGAGAAGAAGCTGGCGGAGCTTACAAGAAAAGCGTAAGATATAACGAAAATAAAAGAAGTAGGAAAGCCCATCGAAGGATGGGCTTTTTACCTTTTATGGGGGAGCTGTCACTGTCAGCCAACTGAGGCGTTGTAACAAACAAAGAGATGTAAGTTACTTTATAACCCCTCCGGCTTTTGCTTGCGCGAAACCCACCTCCCCTTTCAGGGCAGGCTTAATGTAAGAGTTTATACCGCACCAAAAGGCGCCACCATTTATGGGGGGGAGCTGGCGAGCCGTAGGCGAGACTGAGGGGGAACAACTTGCGGCACTTGGCAGCTCCGAGTTGTTCCTCTTTCGTCTGCTCATTACATTCGCAGCCACTTTCCCCGTAAACGGGGGCAGCTTATGGGTATGCGACACTATGTGTCAATTCTCCGTTTCGCTGCATCGTCCACAGGACGCGCTCAGCTGCTGCCCCGTCGCCAGCCAACTTGGAGACTCGTGGCCCGGGAAGATAGAGAACAACAGAATGGCAAAGAAAAAGAACAGTCCGTTTGGACTGTTCTTTTCTTTGG
>OMBN01000279.1_pt1 | contig 44349 bp, 47 predicted proteins | sample 1644891 | NCBI WGS metagenome assembly OMBN01 (sample SAMEA103958144, study PRJEB25191) | human gut metagenome | reverse complement strand
ATTTTGAAGGGATGTTTGTTTTGGGAGCTATATTAGAGCTATGTTGATTTTTTTAGGGCCTTATTATATATAATATATATTATATTAGGATTTAAGGATTTATTCGATGTGTTCAGGGATATTTTTATTTTTCGATGTGTTTTTGGGCTAACCAAGAAGATATGGGATTTTGGTCAAGGCTTTAAGAATAATATAATAAGGCCTTAGATCATTGTGTCCATTTAATTCGATGTAAGGATTCAAGGCCTTATTATATACCATTGATGGCCCTAAGTTTAAATAATGAGCCTTGAATCAGAGCCCAAATTTTATATGCGTATTATATTATATATTATATATAATGATTATATTTGCATTGTAATATTAATCATATAAAAAATTATTGCCCTATGAACACAGTAGATCAGTTATTTAATAACACAATCCTATTCCAGGATACAGAGAACATCGAAGGAACAGTAAAAAATGTTTATCTGAGACAATTCTTTTATGAATCCTTAGGAATGGATGATCCTAGAGGTTATAATCTTTGGTCAAGGATTTTTAATCGCTTTTCTAAAGTTGATTCTAGTATGGTTCGAATTTTACCTAATGATCCTGAGAAATTAGTTTGGTTCTTAGAATTATCGATTACAGATAACAGAGACCAAATTATATCAGAGAATTATGATAAGGCATTATCCTTCTATAAGGAAACATTAAATGAAATCCAAGATTACCTTGACCTATCTAATGCTTTTCAATATATAGGATTGGGTAATACGAAATTATATATCACATTCATAGCTGAAATTTAATGCTAGCCTGTTCGATACATCGAATACTAATTATCTTATGAAAATAAATCTTAATCATACTCAATAGGAATATTACTCTAATCAAATCTGTATAAGGTAGCTCGCTTGGGATAAGTAGGCTACCTTTTTTATTTGTGTTCTTTTATCTTTACTTTGTAAAACCTGCTAGCTAAGGCCTTAATTCTTTGAGCCCATCCTACTTTCAGGATATCTTTATACGATATAATATAAAACCTGCTAACCAAGCGCAAGGCCCTGTAAGCCCAAAAGGCCATAATAATCTCCATCGATGGCCCTAAATAAAGGCCTTCAAAAACCAGCCAACTAAGGCCTTGATGATTTAAGCGGGTATGTAGGTAATGGTGAAAGCAAGGTGAAGGTGAGCAATGATATTTTAATAAATAAAATCTATTTGTTTAATAGAAAAATTCAATAAAAATTTTTCTCAAAATATTTTTGTATTTAAAAAATCTATTGTATATTTGCAATACAGAAAAACAAACAAAACGTATCACTTTAAAAATTAAAAGTTATGAATACAAATGTAAATGAAAATGTGTTAGTAAATGAAGTAAACAACAATGTAGAAAATACTGCAAAAGTTGAAAAAAAGAAAGCACAAAAAACTACTGCAAAAGTTGAAAAAAAGAAAGCACAAAAAACTACTGCAAAAAAGAGCACAAAAAAAGAAAGCGCAAAAGTAGAAAAAAAAGAAATAGAAAAACTTTCTATTTCTAAATTACTCGAAACATTGGACACAACGGGATTGCATACCAATTCAAGTTTAAAGAAAGAGAACTTATATAACTCTTCCATTTATGCGAATTGTTTAACAGATAAAGATAAAAAGTCTGTTAGACGCAAAATACGTAATCTTTTGGACAATTTTATAGGAAGTATTATTCGTTCAGAAAAGAATAAAACAATCTGTGAAAATCATTGCAAACAATTCAAATTGTTTTATGAACAAGTTTATAGAATAAATGATTTTTCTGTAGAAAGTTTAGTTTCTAATAATACAGATGAATTAAAAAAAGAGAATTTAAAGAAAATGCTTGAAATTGTAAAAAATAACTTGAAATGAAAAAAGAAAAAATAAAAGAGTGCATAATATTTGCACTCTTATTCCTTATATATATTTGGTGTTGCTGCAATTCATAATAAATAATAAAGAGAGTATATTTTTTGTCCCCTATAAAATATACTCTTTTTTTGCTTTAATGGGCAACCCTACCCCTTTAAAATTTACTTATGATCTTTCAATAAAGCCTATAAGGGATTTCCTTCATTTTCCCCTATCCCTTTAGGATTGCCACAACTTTTTTCTGAAAACACAATAAGGGAAATCCTAACTGATCCATTACAAAAATGTAATCCCTATCCCTCTTTTATTCAGATAACGTTAATAAGGGATTTCATTTAAATCTTCGAATTATATTACCCTTACATATCTTTTGTATTCATATTGGATTTTTATGATATGGTTATTCGATGAGATTCCTTTGATGTTATCCTTTATTTCATTTGTTTATTGGGATTCAAGGTTTACTTTCTTATTATTTATCATCTTAGGATTTTCTTTTTTCATTTTTGTTTGTTGTTTGGGGACTCTTACAAGAAAGGCCTAAGATATTTTTATCCCAGGCCTTTATTATTAATCACTAAGGATTTTTTTAATCTACTGGGCTCTGTCCAACTTTTAATGCGTACCCAGTAAATGAGAAATTATATCTACCAGTATTAACTGAAGTGATATTTACACTTTCAAGAAATAATGCGTTTTCTACCCATGGGTATCCATTTTGCATACCGGTTGAATTACCGTATCCCCAAAAGTATGAAAATAAATCTTCTGATAAATTATAAATACATAATCCATAATTGCCATCAGTGGGCATAGCGTATATTACGATTACTACCAGATCACCTTTATTGAAGCTTCCATTGATTTCATCTAAGGCTGATTGGATACTGTCTAAATTGCAATTGACTTTTATGGAGACTGTGGATTTATCTGGAGCCATAACCATCTGTCTAGAGGTTTTATTGGTTTCTAAGTTAGTACTAAAGATAGAACCTTTTCCTATTAATTCTTTGTACTTATCTCCAGATGGGATTCTTTCGATTCCCAATCTTATGGCTTCAAAGGATGGGTTGCTTCCTGGGTCTACTCCTTTATTTCTCAGAGCATCCCTTAAATTGGTTTTTGCTTGTGAGATGCTCTGAGTTAATGATTGAATTCTTTCTTTCAATGTAGGCATGATAGGTAGGGATTAAAATTAATTATATATAAAGATTAATAATGTGTTTATAGTAATAAACACATTCGATCACATCTCAAAAACATGAGAGGGATGGAGAAGTTTTTTTTGGTTCTTTATTGATCTTTTGTTTAATAATCTCAGTGATATTTTTGCATTACTGATTTGTAAAATTAGAGCTTCAATTCTTGATTTGAGTGACATATTTGTGATGTATTAAAGTTAATATTATAAGATAGTATCTTATAATATTAATCACTAAGGCAATAATACAATGAGTTTAACAACTAGAATTCAGGATCAAAAAGATCACATTACACAAGTAAAAAAAGATTTATGTTCGAAGGCTGGGATTCCCAGTGAACCCTTACCAAGTTTTTCAGAGATCATAGGCTCTGTTCCCTCTCCCACATTATCAGATATTATGAGATGGGATATCCCAGAAACTTACCAAGAGGGTAGTGTTACTTATTATTTCCAATCTTTTAAAAGGCCATGGATAAAGATTTGTGGACCAAATCAATTAATTACTGAGATAAATTATACCTCAAGTAGAAATTATTTCACATTAGAGGCAATCTACAACCTAATAACTGGGAAAACAAAAACCAGAATCTCTCAACCTTCTCCCGGTATCGGAGGAGTGGCTGATCCAAAACCCTTCAGGTCATACCATAGTAAATATTATATGGAGATCTATGACCCTGATTCATTCGAAGTTCAGTTACATGTCTTGGATCATACCAAAGAAGTACCAGAAGTAGTACATAGAACAACTTACAGTAAGAACCGAGCTTTTTTAGGGTATGCAGATGGAGTATTGGATGCTGAAGGAAACTTTTGGTTTTGGGATTGTAAGTTAGTTAGTGGTAACATGGACCTTTATTATTGGAGTGGAAAACTTAATGAAAATGGAGTTCCTACTTTCACAAATAATGGTACCAGATGGGAAAAGGTTTCTATAGCTACTTCTACTGGAGCATGGGATCCTCACCTTTATGTGGATTTCGATGAAAATAAGGATTTTCTTTATGTATTATCAGATCGATTTAATTATAAATGGGATTACAAAACCAACCAATTAATCTCAGATGAGTTTAGTACTGATTGGGTAGGTCAAAGTGTTGATAAGTATTGGGTTGGAATATTAAGAAAAACAGATGAAACCAATAACAAAGATTATCACTACATGTTTTTTCAAGATCCCACTAGCTATAAAGTATACTTATTGGTATGGGATGAGAATAGCCAAAGGTATAAAAACTTTGGCCCCTTGTATTCAAATTATGTTGCTACAAGTAGTGATATAATCCAGTTCGGATTTTTCAATTATAATGGTAATATTTACATTATGTATCAAGTTAAAGCAGAGACTGATACAGCAGATTATAGGTCTACGTTTATAGTGAATAACATTGGCCAGATTGATAAAGTATTCCCAAAAGAGAAATACGCTGTAATATAATAAAAAAATCCCTATCTACTTTCTCAAGCAAATAGGGATAAAAACCTGACCCATAAATAAGAGTCCGCAATTACGTTTTTTTTGATTACGCTGAAAAATCAATTCTCAATTTTAAAAACATTTACCAAAACCTATTCGTTTATAGTTTCCTTCTGTAGACTTTCCAATAACTCATTCAATTTCATAGAGTAGCCATCTAATTCTTCTGTAGAATACGAATTATTGGAAATTCCCTTTTTAAAGTTTTCTAGTGCACTCTGCAATTTAGAAGCAGTATTTCCTAAGCAATATTCTTTCCAAATTCTTTTAGATTCACTTCCATGAACCAATATTGTGAACTGTGTTCCCTTTAAATTCAAAGGAGTCAAGGATTTAATCTTTCGATCATATTTGGGATTTACTGATATCCCATTCGAAAGTAAGGCAGAATTTTTATTTACATCGATTACCCTACAGAGTTCACAATGTGATGGACTTTTGATTAAAACTTCTTGATCTTTGGATAACAATTTGATGTTTTTATCCTCTTTTTTAACAGATTTCTTTTTCATGTGATTAATTTTTGATTGTGATATTGTATAGTAAACACATAATTCTACAGGGTATGAGCAATACTAATAGCATTTTTCATATACAAAACATATCAAATATGAAGCAATATAAAGTTTTGGGAGTATGCAATGGTCAAGGCATAGGATTATTCCCATTTAAAGGTGACAAAAGATTCAAAATCTTAGGTAATTTAGAAGTTAGAGGAGTGTATTTTACTCCAAAAAATGAACAATGGATAGATAATTTCCCAGGTATACCTCTTTTCAGGGATTTAAAGCGATGTAAAAATTACCTTGAAGGTAAAAAAGTACACATAATTATCGGTAATCCTTCCTGTGGAGGACAATCTATACTCAGAATCAGTAGAAAAAAGGATTTTAAATCCATCGAAGAGCAAAAGGCAGACCCTACAATGGTAAATTTTATTGAAAGTGTTCATCATTTTAAACCTCATGTATTTTTATTGGAAAACCTACCTAAATTACTAGAAGTAATCCCAGAAAATCAATGGGAAAATGAAATATTCCCAGATTATAACCTGGTTTTTCACAACCATTCAGTCTCGGAATGGGGTAATTCCCAAATATCAAGGAACAGATTAGTAATAATAGGAGTAAAAAAGAGCTCTCTTTTATTCGAATTAGAGCAATTTCTTTTTGTTAAACAAATGAGAGCTCTTAAGACAACGCAAGATTTATTATTTAACCTCCCAAAGGATGGTAATATAATCGAGGATTTGGATAAAATCGTTTCAATGTTTCACCCAGACGATAAAAATAAAACCAAATTATCCCTGAAACAAGTACAAAGATTATGGACAAATGAATTCAGGGATGAGTGGAAATGGCCTTGGATTAATTCTAAAGGGTCTAGAGGAACATTACCTGGTGTATATAGAAATAAACCGAATGGTTATCCAATGACCGCTAGGAAAGCGGATAGACAGTTTAAATGGAATGGTTTACCAATGTCTCCAAGAGAACTTGCAAGGATAATGGGAATCCCTGATAAATTTAAAATTCACATCGGAGAAGATAGGAAAAATTATTGGATCAACAAGGGAAGGTTAATTGTTACTCAGACCTTCCCTTATGAAATCGGATTATGGTTTAAAGAATGCCTATTAAACCGTTAACAACATTCTACCTCATGTTTCCAGAGTAAAAGAAGTTTCCAATAGTGGTCCAAATCAATATTTGGATTCCCTTTTGAAACCAAAGGTTCAATGTAATCGATAGCTTCGTTTAATTTGGAAGATAATATATTCTGAGATTTAATTACCTTGTCCATTAAAACTTTTTCTTCATCTTCACCTCTAGCAAGATTTAAATTTGCTAACTGAAGAAACATAAAAGATTTCGAAAGTTCATATACTTTTCTTCGAATGATAATGGATTCTTTTAATAATTTTTCCTCTTTCAATGATGATTTATCTTTTTTCATGATGTTGAAATTTTATGTTTGATGTGACATAGTAGTACTTAAATTTTCAAGGCAATATATTTTGGAACCTTCTATATGGATTATATTATATATTCTGGCCAATAGCCAATTGCTAATTGATAATTGGCCAATTGATAAATCCTAAATCCTAAATCCTAAATGGTTAATGGTTTAATGGTAAAAACCTAAAAGGTAATAAACAATAAACAAAAACTAAAATTGGAAACTCGGTTTACGAGAAATTTCTTTGTAACTTGTTGAATTCCAATTAATTAGATGCCCTAAAACTGGGAATTTGTATTTAACAATTCCGGGATTTTTTCCTACACAACTCGCTGATAATGAACGACTCCTGAGGTAGAAAATCAAAATCCTGGAGAATCCCAGAATTGTTAAATCCTGTTAAAATTAAAAATCACATAAAATTATCACAATCCTATGAAACACAGAGATGAAATTTTTTCATGGGTCATGGCAATCCTAATTTTGTTTTCAATGATTGGGATTTCCTGGGTGACCTATAAAATCACAAAACGAAAATTTAAAAAGGAATCATCGAATAATTTCGAAAACCAAAAAACAGACACAGTTTATATCCCAGAGATTTTTACAATCCCTGAACCTTTCGAAATTATTATGAATCCTTCAAAGGTTGAAATTTATCGAAAGGATACAACTTCAAAGTATAATGAATTTTCCCTTCGGGAAAAAGATTTGGTGTTGTTCACACCAAATCGATTAGACAGCTTGATTATTGATTTGAATTATTTGAAGAATCTTCCCATGAATCCAAAACTATTATCACTTGATTTGAATCAAAACCAGTTGAGCTTGGGATTATTGGATATTAATGGGATCACTTTTAGAATATCTTATCCATTAAACCTTCAGAATTATTCCTATAGGTGGAATGGAAATTCTTTAACAAGCAAAAAACAGCCAAATTTTAAATTTTATCCAACACTTGGATATCAATATCGAATTTTAAATAATTTTCATGACATTGATCTCAAGTTAAATTTCAAGACTAAAGGATTTAATTACGAACTTGGGCTAAACGGATTTTACTATCCCAAATTCAAGAGTGATCCTGGATGGGATATCACAATAGGTTTAACCTACGAATTTTAAAAGAAGAAAAGGAAAATGGCGAAAAAGGAAATAGATACCTCTCATCTGAATGCCCAACAATTTAGAGAATTGGTTCAAGTACAAAAGGATGTCTTTTACTTCTCAACATTTGATTATGTGGTTCACCCAGTAAAAGGTAAAATAAGGTTCCTTTTATATCCATACCAAAAATCAGTACTGTATTGCTTCCTAAAATATCGATTTAATATCATCCTAAAATTCAGGCAAGCGGGGATCACAGAATTGATTTCTCTTTATTGCTTATGGCTAGCGATGTATCACCCAAACAAAAAGGTGAATATCATCTCCATCAAGGATTCTGTAGCAAAGAAGGTTTTAAAGAAAATCAAATACATGTACAAGAATCTCCCAGAACACTTAAAAGTTCCTATCGTAAATGGTAGAATGGGTGAGCTAGGAACCGCCTCGATGATTGAATTTATCAATGGTTCTTTTATAGAATCCATCCCAACTTCAGAAGAAGCGGGACGTTCAGAATCTCTTTCTTTATTGGTAATTGATGAGGCTGCAATTGTAAGATGGGCTTCTACGATTTGGGCAGCAGCAGCTCCTGCAATTTCCACTGGTGGGAGTGCTATCCTAAATTCAACTCCCTATGGAATTTCTGGCTTCTATCACTCCAAATGGGTTGAAGCGATTACAGATCCTGATTCTCCTTTTCACTCTATTCGATTATATTGGAAAATGCACCCCGAGCGAGATCAGAAATGGTACGATACAATGTCCAAAGCTTTGGGCCCAAGAAGAACTGCCCAAGAAATTGATGGTGACTTCCTTTCTTCCGGTAGTACTGTATTTGATCTTACAGATATTAAGGCAATCGAAGATATCCTATCGGAATACCCAGTAATCGAAACAAGGTTTAATGGCCAGTTAAGAATCATGGATAAACCAAAACAAGGTGTAAGATACTTTATTGGTGCTGACGTTGCTACGGGACGTTCTAATGACTACTCAGCTTTTACTTTGGGTGATTCTAATGGAGAAGAAGCTGCAGTATTTAAAGGGAGAATCCCAGTAGAGAAATATGCTAAAATCTTGGGCAACCTTGGAAAAGAATTCAATTGGGCAACAATTGCCCCTGAAACTAATGATATCGGTTTGGCAGTAACAACTCTACTTCAAACAGAAGGATATCCCCAATTGTATTATCATAAGAAGCTTCTCAAAAAGAAAGGGAAATCAAGGCCAGAAGTAGAACAATATCCTGGATGGATAACCACATCCAAGAACCGATCCCTAATCATTGATGGATTGGAAGAAGATATCAGAAAAGATAACATTACAATTAAGGACCCATTCTTTGTTCAAGAGGCTTATACCTTTATCTATGATTCCATAGGCAGGCCAGTAGCAATGGGTAAACACAATAGAAACAATCAAACCTCAGACATTGACATGGATGAGGAAACCTATTCGGATGATAGTATTTTTGGTAAAGCAATATACAATCATGTGAGGAAGAATTACAAACCTTCATTGATAATTCAACCTAAATAACAGAATATATGGTATTACAATCAATTGGGAATTGGTGGTTAAACTTAATTGGTGTTCGGAGGGATGATTCGAATGCCTATATGGATAAACCAAAGTCTGACCCCAATCCAAGAACAACAGCCCCTATCCCGCCCGGTAGGGTTTCTGTGTCTAATGATACTACTGATATGTTATCTGTATTAAAGGGAGAAGCTGACTTTGTTACTCCCTCTTTTCGTACAGAAATCATCCCACTTATCAGAAGCCTTTATAAGGTTAACCCGGATGTAGGTATAGCTGTTCAGGATATGTTTAAGTTGGGAAATACGAAACATTTCATCGAATTTCCCCATAATACTCCAGAAGAAGCTTTAAAAATGAGAAAACATCTCCATGATGTTTCTAAAACCTGGTCTAACTATACAGCGGGTATCTTTGGCTTAGTAAACAAGATGTTTGTTCAAATGCTTGTTTCTGGAGCTATGAGTATGGAAGCAGTACCTAAAAAAGACCTATCGGGAATAGAAAGCATTATCTTCATTAAACCAGAGGACATTGTATTCCAAAGAGATTCAAATGGTAAATATCGACCTTACCAATTAAACAAAACTTGGAATCATGGTAAGTCAGAAAGGCTAATTGAACTTAATCTTAACACTTACATCTACCTTTCAATGTTTAATGATACTGATGAACCTTATGGGATTCCAACTTTCATGGCTGCATTGGATTCATTAAAGACCCAATCAGATATGAAAATTAATACCAAACATATCATGGAATTGGTTGGTATGATGGGATTCTTAGAAGCTAAAATGGCAAAGCCAGATATATTACCAAATGAAAATCCTAAAGCCTACGAAGCTAGATTAAATCGAATGCTCCGAGAGTTAAAGGTTAACACAAGGGAAGGATTAAAAGATGGTACTGTAGCTGGCTTTATCGATGATCATGAATTCAAGTTAAATTCCACTACCAAGGATATGAGTAACTTGGATAAACCTTGGAACATGAATCAGCAATCAGTGGCTAATGGTTTGGGTATCTCGGGCTCTATTATCGGAGTATCCAATGATAACAAAACAGAAGGTGGAACAAGTATCATGTTCTCCAAAATGATCTCTCAGCTTGCGAATTTACAGGAATTTGCAGTTTATGCTCTTGAATTCATCTATTCACTAGAATTGAGATTAGCGGGACTCCCAAATAAGGGATGTAAGGTTAAGTTCTTTACTTCTACGATTAATGATGAAGTAAAAATTCAACAGGGTAAAGAGTATAAGATTCGTAATCTTAATTCTCTATATGCAGCTGGTATCATTAGCCAAGATCAATATGCCTTCGAAATGGGTTATGAAAAGCCCAATGAAAAGGAACCCAGAGTTCCATTAAATCAATTAGAGGATGGTGACGATGGAGCTAAAAAACAGAAAAGGGAAGCTGATAAGGATAAATCCGATAGATCACAAAGAGATAAATCCAAAACAGTTCCTAAACGAAAAGATGGTGACACTAAAGAAAGGTAAATATTATGGGACAATTTAAAAAAGGAAAACAGGATACCATAGTAATTGGAGAAGGCCATTCTCTAATGCTTGGACATATGCCAAATTCGATTCCTTCAGATGCCTATTCAGAATTAAACTTTGGCTTAAACAAGTCTGGGATAGAGAGTTATGGTTTTTGGAGTAATTCCATTAATTATAACACATTTTATCCGGGAGTAACCCAAGAGGAATTTATGCCTAAGGATACTGATTTCATTGAACCAGTTTATCGATTGCTTTCCGAGGTAATCGTAAACAAAGAATGGAACCCAGTAGACTTCAGTCGTAATGGAGCATTAAAAGCTTCATTAAAAATGTTGGTAGGGCAAACAGTTAACTGCGATCATTCAACCGATGTAGCAAATGCAATCGGTAGTGTAAAACAAACTTTCTGGCAAGAATCCTTTAAACAGGATGGCATCGTAATCCCAGCTGGTATTAATGGAGTATTAAAAATCGATGCTAAGGCAAATCCCAGACTTGCTAGAGGTATATTAATGGACCCACCAAGTATCCATTCTAATTCTGTATCAGTAAGATTTATTTGGGATAAATCACATCCGAACTTGGATGAAGATGAATTCTGGAGTAAATTGGGTACATACGATGAAAAGGGTAATCTGATTTGTAGAGTAGTAAAGGAAATCATATCCTATTACGAAACCTCTCTGGTATCTCACGGAGCTGACCCATTTGCCCAGAAAATCGATGAAAATGGCAATATTAATGATCCGAAATTTGCTTCGAAACAAAGTTACTCGGCAAACAGGGGTAATGATATCAAATATTATTTCATGGATTATAAAAAACTCATAGATACTGAGAGTATTAACAATACTACGGTATTTAATATGAAATCTGATAATTCATCTGATCATTCAAACAACAAAAATTCTATCAATATGAAAGAAAAGGAATTGCTTGCCCTCTTAGTAGGTACAGGGATGTTAACACTTGCCGAGGGCAAGGAAGTTAACCTTGACAACGTTAAAGAGGCAGTTACTTCATTGGTAGCTTTGAAAAATTCTTTAGAAACTCAGGTAGAGGAATTGAATAATTCTAAAACTGGTTTGGAATCCAAGGTTACTGAGTTAACTGCTAAGGTAACTGAATTGGAAAATGCGGCTCAGGTTAACAAAGTAAGGGCAGAACTGGGGGCCAATTATTTGAAGAGCTTGCAGGAAAACACAGTAGAAACTTACAAAAAGATTTATGGTGAAAAGGCTGATGAAGCAATTGTAACCTTGATCACTGGAACTTCTGATGTTGCCCAGTTAACTGCATTAAAGAAAACTTATGATGCAGAATTGGAAAAACAGTTCCCTTTAACTTGTTCTGCATGTGGCTCTCACGATGTAACTAGAGCTTCTTCTCAGGCTGAGGATGAAGAAGGTACTACCTCTACAGACAAACCCAAATCTCTTCAGGACATTGCTCGCAACATAGCAAGCAACAAAAACAAAGGGTCAATCATTTTTAAATAATCTCTAAAAGTCAATCAATATGGCAGACTTCACTAAATTCGGAGGAACTACTCCTCGAGTGGTGATTTACAAAAGTGAATCCCACAAATTACATCAGGCATTCCCTGTTAAAGCTCCCGTAAAGATTTATGCTGGAAACCCGGTAGCAATTACCCCTGATGGTACAATTGAATTGTTGACAAAGGATAACGAAGCTAACTACTTGGGAATCGCAGTTACCGATAACAATAACCCAGCTTACAAAGAATCAGCAAATGCAGGTTCCGTGGAAGTAACAGTTGCTGTTCAGGGTTTCATGATTATCAATGCAATCTCAGAAGCCGATTTGAATGCGGGTCCAGTAGAAATTGGTACTGGCATGGATGCTACTAACCATTTCACTAAATTCAAAACTTCCGTTCAGGCAGGAACTGATGCTGCAACCCGTCCAGTGAATTTCATCTCCCTGACAAAAGCTTCAGCAAAAGATGAGCTGATCCAGGTATTATGTAAATAACAAAAAGAACAGAAAGATATGTCTGAAAAAAAATTAATGAAAGAAAACTTGCTCAAGGAATTGCCCGAAATGGGAAAAAACCTTGATGCAATCAGAAAAGGTACGAATACCGAGTTATCTGCCGATATCTCAATGGCAGAAGTAGTAAACGAAAGATATGGAGTTTCAATGGATCAGTATCTCTCCACTTTGGGTATCGATACAAAAAAAGATACATTGCAGAACCTTTTCACAATGCCCGATCAGTCAGTTCGCTGGGTAGTTCCTGAAATCATCCGTGCTGCTATCACATTGGGTCTTCGTCAGGCTCCATTCTATCCGAACATCATTGCTGGTGATCAACCGGTAAATGGTTTGCAGGTAACTATGCCGTACATCAACATGTCTGATGCTGCTCCGGCAAGAGTAAACGAAGCTGAAACAATTCCGTTGGGAACAATCTCTTACGGACAGAAACAAGTTTCTATCTTCAAAATTGGTAAGGGTATCAAAATTACTGATGAAGTTAAAAACTACGTTTCTCTGGATGTGATGGGAATCTTCCTTCGTGACTTTGGTATTCAGTTGGGCTATGCAATGGATAACCTTGCAATTGACACTGGTATCAATGGTGACAAAATCAATGGCTCAGAATCAGCTCCAGTTATCGGAGTAGGTACAACTTCAGAAGGTATCCAATATCGTGATTTGCTTCGTATTTGGATTCGTGGTTCTCGTATGGGCCGTAATTTCACATCAATGATTGGTGGAGAAGACGAAGCATTGAAGATCCTTGATTTGCCCGAATTCAAGGTAAGATCCAACGGTACTACAGAAGCTACTCTGAATCTCCATACTCCGGTGCCTAATCGTGCCGACTTCTGGATTCATGGTGGTATCCCTGCAAACCAGTTGATGCTTATCGATAAAGCTGCTGGTATGATTAAGCTTACTGCTCAGCCTCTGATGTTGGAATCCGAAAGAATCGTTTCCAATCAGACTGAAGCTATGTATGCTTCTCTTACTACTGGCTTCTCAAAGATGTACAGAGATGCAATCGTTATGTTGGATTCCAACAAGGCATTCTCTTCCAATGGATTCCCAGAATATATGAACCTGGATCCTCTGATGTCAGTAAATCTGGAGTAATTTCCTTTTTCTTCGGTCTTTTTCTATCTCATCCCAGCTCATACATTTTCATGGGCTGGGATTTATCACATAACAATATATAAAATAATTTAAGATATGAAGTATTTGAAATTAGGTGATAACGCAACCTCATTCTATGATATGGGGACTGGCCTTAAAATTTCCGGTAAAGATGTAGTTGCTGTAAACGAAGCCTACATTAATCAAGGTAAAAGAACAAGAAGAGCTCTTCAGGGCGGTCATTTGATTTATGCAACCAAAGAAGAGTATGAAGAAGCTAACGGTGTAAAGGCAGAATCCGAAAACAACACCGTAGAAAGCCTTTCAAAGAAATTCTATAATTTCTACCAGTCTGGGAAATCAACAAAGGAATTAGCTGATGCTTTCAATAAAGCTCAGTTGGTGAAGATTGCTGAAGCTGCGGAATTGGAAGTAGAAGAAGCAGATACAAAATCCAGTTTGGTAGAAGCCATCATCGAACAGATCGAATCCACCGATGAGGAAACTGATGAAGAGTAAACCCCTCTCAACATACTCAATATAAATTCATAATGGGGCAAATGCCCTAAAAGTCCTAAAAATATGGTAACAAATTTTTCATTCCAAAAAAACGGGTTATCAGTATCTTTTAGAGACCTTTCAACCGGAGTCCCAGATGGTAGTACATATCACTGGGACTTTGGCGATTTTAAAGGGTCCGAAGAGAGAAATATTACCCATGAATATGAAAGCTCTGGGTTTTACATAGTGACCCTTAAAATCACAGCTCCTGCAGTTGGAGAAGAAGAACCTCAAGTAGGTGAAAAACAATTAAGGTTAGGAATCAGTGATATGTCCAAAACACAACTCTCGGATTCAATATATAACCTTATCAATTCCTATATCCCAGAAAGTTTACTTCCTTACCTTTCAGATATCGACAAACAAGCCTACATCGAAAAATGGCAATTATATATCCAACCTCTTGTTTGTCGACCCTGTGGAAAAGAAATCCCATTAGAAGAATATAATAATGAGCTTGCTTATGAAGCTCTAGAAAACCAATTAATAATGGAGTTATCCGCATATGATTTCCTTACAGTGGGAATCATCAATATGATGAGATCAGCTACGGATATAATCCAAAACGAAACAAACAGCTCAACACAAAAGCCTGGAGAAGGTGAAGGTGGAGAAGCTAATGCAAACCAAAGAGTAAAGGCAATTACAACAGGCCCAACAGAAGTTCAATTCTACGAAGGATTATCTGGAGATTCAGCATCATCTTTGGCTAAAACAATCACAGGAGCATTACAACCTGGTGGAGTAATTGATACATTAAAGGCTAATCTATGTATGCTTGCGGGAAGGCTATGTATTTATCTCCCAATCTGTACTCAACCTAGAACAGTTAAAGTTCCTAAGGTTGTTAATCGAAGAAAACCTGGACCAATCGGAGGTCCTAATCCTATCAGTATATTAAATCCTTCAAACATTTAAAGCTATGAGTGTATTTATTGGATATCCCAGTTTCATGGCATATGAAATGATGAAAGGTAAAAAAGGTAATAATGATGGGTTTCCATCTATTCCTGGCATGATTGCAAGGTATTTAGCATTAGGTCTTACTAATGAACAAATGGCTACCAATCCTGTATGGGTTGATAAGACGGGTAATGGGCACGATCTACAGTTAAAAAACTTCTCTTGGAAGGGGATGTCAGGGGTTGGGGGATATGTTCAGGAGTTTAAGTATTTTAAAAATAATGCTACTGTAGATAAAATAAGAATTGATGAGCAAGGTAGCAATTTTATTAAAGTAACCATTTTAACTACAGGAATTGGTAATGCTATTTATATACCAAAGAATCTTTACCAATTTAATAAATCTTATTTCATAAAAATATCAAGTGAAGGATACGATGAAGGTGATATGGCTTTATCATTTTATGCGACTTCTACATCAACGGCTACAACAGTAAAAGTACCGTTAAATCCTAATGGCATCACTGAAATTCATGCAATAAAAGAAGATGATTTTTTAGCTGTTTATCTTAATGTTGGGGGTAAAGTGGGATCAATTACCATTGAACAACTTCCCCTCTACTCCGGCGCACTCGTCTTTGACGGAGTAGACGATTACGGTGTCTGTGATAACTTCCCTATTTTGACTAAGGAAAAGGGATATACGGTTGTGGCGTTGAGGCAGTGGATTTCAATGGGTGAAGGAATCTCTGGATTAGTATCTAATGTAAAGAATTGGTTCAATGATGGTGCTTTCGTTTTAGAATACAACAGTAATAATGCAACTAATAAGTTTGTTAATAGACCTGTATCTTTCGGAAATGTTAATATAGAGATGGATTTGCCAAATAATTTTACCTATCAAACATCTAAAAGTTATAAAGGAGTACCTATAACAACAGGTTCTTTTAAAGGGGCAAACTCGCTTTTTGTTGGAAAATTAAATAACATCATCGGAAATTGTTCTAATGTCGCTATCTGGGAACTTGTATTTCTCGATCACGATGCCACCGAAGAAGAACTGACCAAGATCAAAGACTACTTCGTTAAAACCTATCCCTGACTCTTCCCCGACCAGGCATGGACTGTCACCGGCAAAACCAACGAAGACGAAGATCGTGCTACTATTGCCAACATTACGGGTAATGGTAATGATCTTGTACTGTCGAATTTTGGGTTTATTGAAGGGAGTGGCTACAATGAAGAAGGGGAACATGCTGGCTATCTGGTTACTGATGGGGTGGATGATATGATAACTTCGTCAGCTTTTCAAATGGGTAAGGATTTTACGATTGTTGGAGATTGGAAGTTTATTGATAATAAAAAGAGTGGTACTGGTTTAGTAAAAGGGTCTAGTTTTTATATCTACAACACAATGATTGGACTTGATCTTTATATTAATTCAGGATCAGTAAAAAATAGTCTTGACGGAATTAAAAGTATTAATGCTGCATGTTCAGATGGTAGGGCCTATGATCGTAATTGGAATGAAATACTGGCAAATACAGGTAATGTAGTTGGTTCTGGTGGTATATTGGAGGTATCGAGTAGTGGTGGTAGGTTTGATCGAATAGCTTTTAAGAACCTTGCAATTTATCCAAGAATCCTCTCCAAAGACGACTGTATCAAAGCCTACAACTACCTCCAAACCCTAAAAGCAAAGTAACATTAAAAATTAATTGGATATGAAATACGCAATTGTAAACATCGTATGGGCAAAGTCCCACGGAGTAGAAGTCCTACCGGAAATGAGGACAAGTGTAGATCAAAGTAAAGTAATTCTACACGAAGAAATGTTAGTACCTTTTGAAGATGAAGATTTTCCAAGGTATCAATTTGGTGACCCAGAATTTATCGAATTATTAAACAGCAAGGAATGGGTTTATCGAGATGGTGAAGAACCAAAAATCAACCGAGAATTTAGTAGATTGCTTGCATTGAATGCTTTGGACTTGGAAGCAAATTCTGAGATTAACACTTACAATCTTACTCCTTCAGAAGCATTGCAAGTAAAAGAAAGACATCCAAAATGGAAAATAGGGATTGATGTTGTTAAGGGACACAGATACCAATATGGTGAGGATCTTTGGGAAGTATTGCAAGGTCACAAAACACAGGAAAATTGGAAACCCTCTTTGGAAACTTCATCTCTTTGGAAAAGGGTTGATGAAGAACACAAAGGAACTAAGGATGATCCTATCCCTTATGAACCCCCAATGGAAATATTTAAGGATAAGTATTATACTCAATCCAAGGTATTATATAAGTGTATAAGAGACAGCGGTCAACCTTTATCTCATAATTTATCCGATTTAGTAGGAAACTACGTAGAGAAAGCTTAATCCAAATCTATGGCATTCTTAGTTAACGATTCGATATGGAAAAAATATAAGCATATCGTACAAAACTTCATTGACCAAGATGCAGGGTTACAAGAAGTGATTTGGTTAAAACATATCCAATATCCTTTATCATTTGGTGAAGATGATGATGAGAATAACTATGAAAGAATCCCTCTCCAAGCTCTAATCAATTACAATGCTTTCAGAACATGGCCTTTAAATGTGGGTACACCTTCTGGTGAATTGGATGAGATTAACTGCGCTATGTTAGTCTCACAAAAACAGCTTGTAGAAAAAGGGTTCACCAATAATAAAGGATATTGGACATTTGATGCTGCATTAGATAGATTCATCATTAATGGTGAATTATACATCTCAAAAGGTGATACTCAAGTAGCCCAGGCAAAAGATGAACCTATAGTATTTCAAGTATTACTCAGAAGACAAGAAGATGGCACAGATACAACGAATTAAAACTGGTGATACAAATTGGGGAGATGAAGCAACTAAGCTAAATACCAATTTCAACCAGTTAAATCAAAATAAGGTAGAGGCAGTTCCAGGTTCAAGGTTAATCACAGAAGAAGAAGCACAGAAGCTAAATGATTTACAGAATTTGGAACAACCAAATTTAAACGAAACTGATCCAAGTAGTTTTGCTTATGTAAAGGGCCAAGAAAAAATCCAATTGATTATGAAGGCCCAAGAATTACAGAACCCTCCTACTTCATCAACATTAACTTACCAAGTAAACGGTGAAACTTTCAGTTATAAAATTGGTCAATTTGTAAGGGCAATCGTAGATGGAGAGCCCAAGATTTATCAATTATATAACATTGTAAACAGTTCTGCTGTATGGAAAGAAACAAACACTGGTTCTGGTGGTGGAGGTGAAGTTTCAGGGTATGCCGAAGGATTCAGTTGGTACGAATTAACTAATCCTGGCCAGTAAATGGAATAACATTAAGTAAATCCTTAGTAACATATACTTGGGATTCCTCAGGTAGGACTGGTACTGTGGATTGTGATAATGAACTTCATAATATACAATTTAATGGAGGATAAAGAATATGAGTATAATAACAAAAGGTGCAAATGGTAGGCTTATCCATGGATGGACTAAGGAACAAGCCGACCAAGAAATAGAAAAAGGGGTATTATCCCAAAGTGATGTGATCTTTTTGGATAGTACCAATCAAATCTATGCTTTCAAAAAATTTTGGGGAAGCTCAGGAGGTACCTCAGAAGGAGGTGAAAATAAATTCCTTGATGTTACAGCTATATTTGACCTTATGGGCCAACAAGGAGGTAACCTTTCCGATGAAAATGTAGCTGCTGTTAGAAAGGCTTTTCAGGATCATGTTTCCACTGGGTTTATTTCTATTGATACGGTAGTGGGAACTGGGTATGTACCCATGGAGATCATTAAACTTCCAGAGTCAGCTGTTAGTGGTCACGAAACTTACAGTATAGTAATATCAATCCTCTCTGTAGAGGGGAGTTCCCAGGCTCAACATGAAATGTCGGGATACGCTGATAATATAGTTGCTATTGTTTGTGATGCTACTTCTAAGTTGTATGAAGTTACTATTGGAGCAATGGCATTTAAAATCGATGGTAACGGTAATAAGTATTTAGCTGATGATGGAGTTTATCATGAGATCAATGTTGATACAACTGAGATCACAAATAAACTTAATACATTAACTTCTGATGTTAACACATTAAAAACAGATGTAGCCAATTTAAAAACCGAGGTTAACGGTGCATCGGCTGCTTTAACAGAATTGGAAGAAGCTTCAAAATAAATAATCTTCGATAAGGGTAACCCAGTAGTAGGTAACGTTACATTAATGTAATATTACAATACTACTGGGTTTTATTATGTAAAATACTTATTCTAAGGATTATGGCTAGAAAACAACGTAGTTCCATTAGTGTTTATATGCCTCCCATTCCTAAAATCAAAATCCGAAATCAAGGGAACTGGGTAAAGGTAGAGAATGGATTAACACATCTTCAGCCTGCTATTCAACATGGCTATGATATTGGGGTTGCCAAGTTTTCAGATAAACTCATTAGAATAATCCGAAAGGCAATCCATACACATAAACCCCCAGCAGGTTCTGGAGTTCAATGGGCTCCATTAAAAAGGAATCATGATGGTGGGATATATTACCTTAAAGGTGATTATTATAAAGCGGTTGGGGTTTATAAATATCGAAACAGAATCCTGGTTGGTATGCCTTCTGGAACAAAACATTACAGTGGATTAACTTTAAACCAGCTTGCTATCATATTGGAATATGGGAACGAAAATATCCCAGCCAGACCATTATGGAGACCATCACTTAAAAGTGCAGGAGGTCCTAAAGAACTTCGAAATATCCTAATGAAGGAAATCCGAAGATCCATTATGACAAGGACTGGGTTAAAGGCAAATCAAATCCGAGGCTTATGGTAACATCACAAGAAATCATCGAGAGGTCATTTTATATGGCCCTTATGGAAAACACTCTAAGATTAGGATTAACAGTAGACCCTAATCTCTATGAGAAAACGAAAGAGAGCATGGCTCTTTACCAACAAGCTGTAGAAGAAGTAAAAAAGAACAAAAACAAATTCATTCAAATCTTTGGTGTAGGCAATAGCCAATCCAAAGGTATGAAAGAAAGCTTTCCTCGAATCGTAGTAGAATCCGAAGGATTCGCTCCCGGAGGTATAGGTTTAAATCGATTTCACAGAGAGAAAAAAGAAAATAAAGGTTATGTGGTTAGTGAAACTCCTTTCGAGGCAATTGACCAATATATAAATGTAAGGTTAGTTTCCAAAAACTCAGAAGATCAACGATTACTAAACCTTATCATGAATTCCTCAATTCCTCAGAGGGGTTATTTAAAACCTTATATTTATGAGAAGGCTCCATTCGATGGGAACATTTTTGTAATTGCTTCTAATTTCTATGATAATTCAAACGATGAAAGAGGGATCATAGAAAAGGTATATACTTGGGAAATCCAAGATACCTTACTTCAGCCACCAGTTGAAGTTGGTAGTGAAACACCGATTAATGAAATTAACATTGATATCTTTAATAAGGATACAGAACAACCACTTAAGGATAACATACACATTCCATAGTCGAAACTCAGATTAGGAGGAAGGAGGTGATGAATCATTTCATTTCTCCTTCCTTTTTTTGTTTATATCGAAACATTCTTTAATCTCTAATTTATTAACAATATGCCTACAAGTCCTAAAGTTGACTTCACAGTCATTAACAACAATGTTGCAAGCATTACTCCTAACAATGGTATTGGATTTGTCCTTGCAAGAACAACTAAGGGCCCTTTCTTTGATGCTTCAAAGATAATCAAGAGCCCTGCTCAATTTGCAGAGGTATTTGGTTCCGAGGTAGTTCCCGATGGTTCCATTTCAAACATTTCTCGTGCATTAAGCATGGGAGGACAACTTCGAATCTGTCGTATTGGTCACTTAAACTCGGGTAAAGTAGATGCAGTAAAGGGTACAGTGCTTGCTGGTAAGGTTTCTGGCAATGCTTATGTTTCGGATACTGGTGAAACATTGAACCTGGAATTAACCGGATTCGATACAAAGGTTATCACTATCCAGCTCAAACTTGAAACAAAGGAGTATGGAGGGGATATCCAAAGTACTAACGGTAAATTTATGGTTGTGTTTACACAAGTAGGAAATCGAGTAATTTCTAGCTTGTATAATACGAATGCTAAAGATAACCTTACTTCTGCATTCCTGGTAAATACCAATCCAGTACTTTCTTACAAGAATGGTGATGGTACTCATCCAATCTTTATCGATACAGCTCTTTTCAAGAACTTCTTAACCGCAGACCCATATTTCGATGTAACAATCACAAAAGTATTAGTGGGCTCTGATACTTCCCAGGATTACTCAACAGTCCAGGATGTGATCAATCTTTTGAACGATGCCCAGAAGGTAAACAACACTACTCTTGCTATCAAGAGTACAAATGTAGCTCCAGTAACATTGGGTGCTGATAAACCATTGTATTACCTTGGTACAGTAGGTAATGCGGGTACTACTCCAGTGGCTACAGACTGGGTTCAGGGATTCGAAGTTATGAAGGATTACTCAGACTTCTATATGTTCTTCGCTTCTCACATCCATCAGCATTTATCAGAAGCTCAAGCGGTACACCAGGCTGGGTATTCTGCTGCTGATTTAACCAAGAATGCCACTTATGCCATCGAAATCCCAAAAGTAAACACAACCAAGGCTACGATCTTAAAGGCAAAACAGGATATAGGGATCAACTCTGAACATGTTGCCTATTTCGCTGGAGGTCTGAGATTGTATAACCAGGATGGTATGCTTATGGATTCCGATGTATTGGGTACTGTATTTGGTTTGTCTGCTCAAGCTGCTACAGAATGGGGACCCTGGTATTCATTTGCAGGTCAGAATCGAGGAATCGTTGGTGATGGTAATGGGCCCGTAGCTGAAAACTTTGGTAGCCCTGGAAGATATGATGATCTCAATGAATTGGCTGCTGAAAGTATCAACATCTTTGTTATCAAGGAAGTTGCTTCTGGAGGTAAAGCTACATTGTTATGGCATAACTTCACTTCTACGATGCTTTCAAATTCTGAAAGATTCCTGAACGTAGAAAGATTGATTTACTACATCAAGAAAGTTTTGAGACCCATTATGGAACGTTATTTGGAAGAACCCAATAACTTCGAAACTTGGAGTAAGATGTATTTGGAAGTAGACCCTTATTTCCAGGATCTTCAGAATCGAAATGGAGTTCATTCATATGAATGGCAAGGTGATCAATTCGCAACCTCTTTTGATGATTTGCAGGTTAACAACGAAAAGGATGTACGCCAGGGTAAGTATAAAGCCAACCTGGTTATCAAAGAAGTTGTTGCTTTGCAAGAGATTAACATTGGAATTGTGCTGGATGCTTCTTCTGGTGCAATTAATATCGAACAAGCTTAAATCAAAAAGATATGGCAAAAGTTTCTAATCCCAGAAAAAAGTTTCTTTGGCAAATTACATTCGTAAAACATCCATTGAATCCTTACCTGTTTCAGAATGTTACACTTCCTGAAATCTCTATTGACCAGACAGAACATGGGGATATCAATTACAGTGTTAAAACAGGTGGTAGAGTACAAGTAGGTAATCTTACTTGCCAGAAATTGGAATCTACTTCAGGTTCAGATGTATGGATGTGGAATTGGCTTATGTCCGTCCAGGATTTGTTAGTGGGGGGAGGTCTTACACCTGATCAGTATAAGGAATCAGTTAAGATTGATGAATTAGCTGAAGATGGTAGTTCAGTACTTAACTCTTGGATTTGTACTGGAGTTTGGCCTTGCCGAGTAAATGGTCAAAATCTGGACCGTATGAGTTCGGATAACACATTGGAAGATTTGGAATTTTCAGTTGATCAAATCGAGAAAATCTAAAGTGTAGAAAACTGAATAGAGAACGAGGGGTTGTGAAATCCCTCGTTTTTTCATAGTAACAACATATAAAAACAGAAAAGATGGAAACATTAGTAAACAGTAATGCTATGAAGGTAAACCTTCCAGATATGAATGCCTATGTTTATATCCGAGAACAGAATGGTGAGGATGATGACATTTTATCTAATCCCATAAAATCAGAAACACTCTCCAATTTTTCCGAGTTCATCTCAAGGATTGTAGTAGATACTAATCTTACTCCAAATAGAAAGCTCACAGAACAACAGGCACATGAATTACCCTGTAACATTAGATATGCAATATTGATTGCCTCTAGAATCTTTTCATTGGGTCAAGTAATGGAATTCGAATATACCTGGCCAAATGGGGATAAGATTCGGTATGAGCAGGACCTTAAAGAACTTCTCTTCGATGATTATCATCAATCCCCAACAGAAGAAGAATTAAATGCAAAGCCTTTCGCAGTTCCATATTACCCCTTTGGAAACACAAAGAACTTCGCCATAACACTTCAAAGCGGAAAAGAAGTTTCATATTCTTTGTTAACTGGTAAAGGTGAAGCAATGATGATGAACACTCCAGTTAAAACTAAGAACCTGGAATTAAAAGCCAGGGACCTCAAATTAAAGGTAGAGGATAAATGGGAAACAGTTCAAAGCTTTGCATTATTTTCACCCAGGGATATGGCAGAAATCAGAAAATCCGTTGCTGAGAATGACCCATATTATACTGGGCTTATCGAATTGGAACATCCAACAAAAGGATACAAAGCTGGATTTTCTATTATGGGTACTCCAGATTTTTTTTATATCGCGGGATATTAGAGGATGAATTAGCTTACATCAACAGAGCTAAAATCCAAATAGATTATCTCACCTTATACAAACTCCCTCTTTCAAAAAGAAAGAGACTTCTCGAAAACGCTGATCAGTATTTTGCTCAGCTTAAAAAATTAATGAAATAATGGTTTCACTTAAACTATAGGAGGACTGCCTTATTTTCACTTCAGGGTCCCCAAATCAGGGACAACTACAAATCGGTATTGCTTTGGTATTGGAGGATAGGTTTTCCCATCAAGCAAGAGAATCCTCCAAAGAAATCCGAAGACTACATCAAGAGGCTAAAAATATAACCAATGCTAATCTCAATGCTGTCAATAGAATGGCAACAGCGGGAATGGCAATTGGTAGTGCAGCTGCCTATGGTATAGGTGAAGCTGTGTTACAAGGAGCAAAATTCATTGATACCATGACCTTTGTAAAAGCAATTGCAAAGGATACAGGTACAGACTTTTCGCTTCTTTCTCAAAGAGCTAAGACTTTAGGTAAAGATACAATGTTTACCTCACAGGATATTGGCTCCGCGATGCAATATATGGCAATGGCAGGACAGGGAACAACAGAGATATTTAATAATATCACTGCTGCAGCTGACTTAGCCAATGCTACAATGTCAGAACTCGGTGGAAAAGGAGGAGCTGCAGATATCATGACCAACATCATGAAGATGTTTATGATTGATTCTACAGAGGCCAATTCTACTCGAGTTTCTGACGTTTTAACAAGAGCAGTAACCAGATCAAATACGAATCTGTATGATTTGGGTGAAGCAATTAAGTATGCTGGTACTACCACTACAAACTTGGGAGCTACTCTGGAACAAACTGCTGCTGCAATCGGAGTACTTGGTGATGCTGGTATCCAGGGTTCAATGGCTGGTACTGCATTAGCTAATGCTTATCGATATTTATCGAAATCCATTGGAGACCCTAACTTCAAGGGAGGAAAAGCTTTAGCTGCTTTAGGATTATCAAAATCTGATTTTATGGATGCTAATGGTCAACTAATCGATTTGGGCTTAGCATTACAAAAGATTGCCAATGCAAGTAAAGGGCTTGGAGAACTGGATCAGTATAACTTATTGGTTAATATCCTGGGTGTTCGAGGAGAACGTGCAGGTTCCACAATGATCAGAGCATTTCAGAATTATACCAATCTTCTGGATGAATTAAATAACAACTCCCAGGGAGCTGCTGTTTCTGTTCGTGAGCAAAGAATGGCTTCATTAGCTGGAGCAATAGAAACAGTACAATCCACTTGGGAGAACTTAACAACTTCATTCGCTGAATCCTTAGGACCTACTTTAACACCTTGGTTAAGAGGTATAGGTAAAATCTTAGAAGGTGTTCAAGCAATATTCGATTCTCCAATAGGCCCATTTGTTTCAGCATTAGTAACTGGTACTGTAGTATTAGGTACAATTAATGCTTCAGTAATTGCATTAAAGTCCTCGATGAGATTGCTTTTCAACGATTCTACAGTTTCACTAAGGAATATGTTCCTTGTAATGAAACAAGGTTGGAAAGCTTCTACAATTTCTGCAGCTGAGTATGCTGCTATGCAAAGATCAATCATTGCTCAAGGTAAGGCTGGCTTAGCAGGTAGAGGTGTAGGTAATGCAATGCTCTACCAGGAATGGATGAGATCACATCAAGGCCAATATCTTGGTAAGATAATGGGCAAAGAAGATAAAACTGGTAGGATGAGATATTATGCTCAAACTGCTTCAGGAGGAACCAGAAGAATTTCAGAAGCTGTTGCTACCAGGTATGCTCAAAGGTATAATCCATTATCCCTGATTGGAGGGGCTGCTGGTGCTGCTGCAGGAGGAGCTGCCTTAAGATTCGGAGCATCTTCAGTAATGAGGGGAGCTTTAGCTTTCTTCGGAGGACCCTGGGGATTAGCCCTTTCTGCAGTGATCACATTCCTACCAATGATTATCTCTGCTTTAACAAAGAGTAATGAGCAATCATCAGAAACAAATTCCCTCCTTAAAGCTTTGACTCCAGAGGAAGAAAGGAAACAAAGGATCGATGCTGCAAATCTCACAACAGCAGAAAGAGAGGTACTCAATACAGATGCTTTGGTAAAGTTCTACACCTCATTGGATAAATTCAATGCCAATATGGAAAGGAACTTTGCTAATGCTCAACCCGGTACCAAATCAATTAACATCTACTTGGATGGCAACCTTGTTGGTAGCAAAGCTATCAATGAACACAGTCAAAATGAAGTAATTGAGGTAGGAGGAAAGTAACATGGCAAGTGCAATAAATAAAATACATGGAGTGCTACAAGAGGCACTCCTTAAACCTTTCGATAATTCTACAGTAGGTCAAGCTGCTGTGGGTCCTGCTACTTACCTTTGGAGAGCAAGGATCTTGGCAAACAGATTAACTTCTCTCAAAGCTCAGAGAATTGTATTACCTACAGAGATTGACCCAGCTAAGAAAAATATTAACACTGGAGTAAGTGCTTTACAAGCTACAAAACGAAGAGCATTACTAAAGGTACCCAAGCCTAAGCTTAAAGCCACTCCAACAGTTAACACAGTAAAGAATCAGATTATCATTATCAATCCTAATACAAATGCTGATGGTAATGGTACATATGAATCCATTGTTATTCAAGGTAAACCCTCTGAAGTAAACATCGAATCAGAAAATAGCTGGGTAGCAGTAAGAACCAATGGAAGAAACAATCCTTTCTATATGTACACTGATTCAGAGGATACAATATCTTTCGATATCTCTTGGTATTCTACTCAATCCGATAGGAAAGATGTAATTAAAAAATGTAGGTTATTAGAATCCTGGTCTAAGGCAGATGCTTATGCTGCTGCTCCACCCGAACTTTGGATATCTTGGGGTTCAGCAGAGTTATTTAAGGATTATTCGTTTATTCTTGTATCAGCACCTTATGTATTGAGTAATTTTCAAAATGCTTGTAGGGCTAACAGAACAGCACCAATCAAGGATTTAGGATTATTGCCAAATGCTGCTACACAAAAGCTAACATTCAAAAGGGTTACTAAGAATAACCTAACTACTGCAGATATACAAAGGGTTCATGGTAATGTTCCTCAACCAATGCCAGAAGAACCAATAGCTACTCAAAGTAAACCTAAATACCCAGATAAAGTGGAGGTGTAAGATATGAAAGAATCTACAAGAAACCCCTATACAAATTCAGTAAGTATTAAATATCCAGATGGTACCAGTACATTAGAACGGATTCCCAGTACTTTCAGACTTACTGGAAAAGAAAAAGTTCATACATTATTGGAAGGTGAAACTTTACAAAGTGTAGCATTCAGATATTATGGTGATTCTGGGTTATGGGCTGATATTGCTGATGCAAATAATATTATTGACCCCTTTACAGAAGTGTATAGGGGTAAACAATTAATCATACCGAACTCATGAGTAACGAAAAGTCAATGTTACCCAAGGGGTTCGGTATGCCTTTTGTTAAGGTAACAGACTCACAGAATAAACCAATCATAGACCCTTTATCAGGATTGCCAATAGGTACTTTTGTTACTGGGTTTGAATATACATACCGAGAAGAAAAAGATGATGAATGTTTTATCACTATCACAACAGAAAATCCTAACCTAATAGATATACCTCAATTCAGAGAGCAACAGTATCTGGGAGTACAATGGGGAATCGTTTACTCAGATAAATCCTATGCTCCAAGTGCTCCAAGAAAAGTAATGGTAAGGGATACCAACATAAGATTCTCAGCTCAAGGTATCATCATTACTTTAAAATGTACAGATGGATTTTCAATCCTTAAATCTCAGCAGCTCAAAAAGAATGCTGATGATAATTTCCTAAAATGGATTGAAGATGAGCTAAAGGGAAAGATTCAATTTAAATCCTATATCTATGATGTTAAGGAATCTAAAGAACTTGCTCCAGGGTATGTTTATACTGGTTATTCCTCTATAACTGGGTTAACCATTCCAACAACAGATCATGGATGGTTCTATGGGATGAAGGAAGTTGGGAATGATAAGCTGATAAAAAGAAGAACATTCGCTCAAGTAGGTAGGACTCCATATACTGCATTAAAGGATGCAGCAAAGTATATTCCAAATGGGCCTTACCATGTAGATGGAAGAGATGATACTGTATCGATCCATCCTACCAATTTCAATCAAGCTCCAGTAGCTTCATTTACATGGCATGAAGAAACAGGAGAAATCATATCATTTAATGTAACCACCAGAAAAAAGCTTAAGGCTTTAGATGTTGCCAAAAAATCTCAGATTGATGGTGAAACAAAATCATTAGATTCTGGAGTAACCCAAACAGATGGCTCTTTGCCAGATAATTCAGTAGATGGTATTACTGGAGAAACCATTCCTTCCAATGCTCCTAACACTTACGATTCTCGAGTAGATGGTATCACAGGAGCTGCAACTAGACTCAGCACAGATAAATATAAAGATGAGGAAGCAACTAAGAAACTCTTAGAGAAAGACCCTAATTATCTTAGGAAATATGCTCCCGAGTATCTTGAGAAAGTTGTAAATGAATATAAAGCTGCAGGGAATGATCCTATGAAATTAGCTGCTATCTCTCTGGATAATTATACAGTAAAGGTAAAGGCTAAGGTAAAGGAAACAGTAAACCCAGAAGATTTCAACCCAAATAGCTCTAGCCCAGTAAAAGTTCAGGGTAGGATTTCTGGCTGGCAATCATTGGAGAGAGATAAAACAATTCAGATAGTCCCAAAAAGTGATGGGTCAAAATATGAATATTGGGATAACCCAGAAGTAGTTAGAGAAAAGGAAATCGAATTAAATCTCTCTGCTAAAGACCTTTTAGGTTATGCAGGTGATGCAGATTCTTCCAAGATACTCGCATTCAATCAAGTAAACGATGCTTTACAAAAACAGGTTGAAGCTACAATGGTTACAATTGGGCAACCAACTCTAATGAGCTCCCAGATGCTCTCTATTCAAAATGTTTCTCAAAAGTACTCTGGAGATTGGTACATTAAAGAAGCTTCTCATAGAATCGATGCCTCCACTGGGTACCTTACTACATTCGAATTAATCAAGAAAACCATTTCAAATGGTACAGTGGTTCAATCGGATGTAAAAGTAAATACTCAATCCTTAGCAATGAAGGTTCAGAAAATTGCTAATGACCTTACTCCTGCTGAGATTGCTAAAGCTGAACAAGTAAAGGCATTCCAGGAAAAGATTCTAAAGGAAACCGAAGATATGGGAGAAGTTACAGTAATCACAGGTACTGATGAACAGGGAAGAGAGTATACCGAGGTACAAGCAAATCAAGATGCAGTATCTTTAAATAAAGCTACTCAGACTGCCAATATTAATAAGAATGATCAAATCCTAAAAGATAAAACAAAATGAGCCTGGTATATTTAAGGGAAAATGGTTTAGAAGGAATTGGTCGATTCTATTCTACTTACCGTGGAATAGTAATTAATAACGAGGATCCTTTAAAACTTAATCGATTACAAATCGAAGTCCCAGATATAACTCAAACATTGGTTTGGGCTTATCCCAAAGGACAGCCTGGACCCTTGCAATCAGGAGCTAAGTATTTAACTCCAGGAATCAATGATGTAGTTTTCGTGGAATTCCAATCTGGAGACCCAAATTATCCTCTCTGGTCATACTGTGGATGGGCAAAAACTCAAGTACCACCAGAATTAGAAAAGAAGGGAGTAATCGGAATAGTTACTCCAAATGGTAACAAAATATTTCTAGATGATGAAACAAACACTACGAAAATTTTGTTGAAGGTATCCGAGGATAAATTTCATGAGATTACATTGAGCCCAGAGGGTGTAATTGTAAAAACTCCTACACCCATTACTCAAGAAACACAATCCACTTGGGACCAGACTGCAAAAGAGGATCATAACATCCGAGGAAAGCTTGTGATATTCAATGATGGGGAAGTTGGTACAACGATGACAGATAAACTCCTTCAGAGATTAAACAAGATTGAGGATGATATTAATAACCTTAAACTTGGATTAACCCAAGCAGCTGCAGTAGCTACCCCAATGGATGGTGGTAAAGCCGCATTCCTCTCTTTAGCTGGGTATGCTAATACGCCATTAGTTAAAACAGTAATGGCTGATATTGAACATCAAACAGTAAAACAATGAGCGAAAATATATTTGAAAAGTCAATTGGTTCAGGGCCAACTTTTCCCATCCAACTAACCAGTGGTTCATGGAAACCTAAAAAAGGTTCATTGGAATTAATCGAAGATAACATTATCTCTATCTTGGTTTATCAAATCGGATTTAGATTAAGGCAAGAGATATTTGGTACTCGAAATTATGAATGCTTGGAAGAACCAAACATAAATGCAACTCGGTTATTAGTATATCGATTTACTAAAGAAGCTATCGAAGCTTGGGAACCAAGAGTGAGACTTTTGGAAACCCAAATACAATTCACTCCTTCAGAAATACAGATTAGGTTAAGATACCAAGTTTTAACTAATCAGATGGTTGGAGAACTTGATTTTTCATATCAAAAATCGGCATAATTATGGCAATATTAAAGAATCCCTGGTTAGATGTTTTCTCAAGATCTTACCAATCAATCAAGAGCCAGTTGGTTCAAAACATGAGAACTAAGTTGCCCGAAGTTACTGATTATTCTGAGGGTAACATTTTTATTATCTTACTTTCCATGTGGTCTTCAGTAGCAGAAGTAATTCATTACTACTTGGATAACATGGCAAGGGAAACTTTCTTTATCTCAGCAAGAAGGTACTCATCTTTAGTTAAACATTCTAAGTTAGTTGATTACCATATTAAAGCAGCAATCCCTGCTTCTACTGATGTATTAATCCAAATCAATAATGGAGATATAGCTAAGGAAGATTATATCATTCCTATTGGTACAACCTTTAATGGTACAAATGGATTAACATACATCTCCACAAAACAGAAAACTTTCTACAAAGATACCTATGGGGTCTATGTCCCAGTAGAACAAAAAACTTTGGTACCAGAAAAAGACCTTGGAGTAATCTCAGATCCAAATGCTATCATTTATATCGATGAAACAGACGGATTCTATGTTGAGGGTTCTGCAGTATTAAAACTTGGTGGAATTCTTTGGACTTTAGTAGAAACATTAGGATATTCTGGGCCTAATGATAAGCATTATATGGTAGAATTAACTGAGGATCAAAAACCCTACATTGTATTTGGTGATGGGATGTATGGTGAAAAACCTGCAGTGAATTCCCCAATATTACTCAGCTACTTCATCACAAAAGGTGAAGCTGGGAATGATGCAGAGAATACCATTACCTCAGTAGATGGCGATCTTGGTATCAAGGATATGACTATCACAAATCCAAATAGAATCACTGGTGGTTCTAATTATGAAAACTTTGATATGCTCAAGGAACATGTTCCTTTAAACATCAGAACACTTGGAGTAGCAATCACTAAACAAGATTACATAGATGTAACTAAACTTGCTCCCGGGGTAGATAAAGCATACATCGATTTTAGGTGTGGTAAATTTGTGGATATTTATATTATCCCGGATGGCGGAGGAGTTGCCTCGGAATCTTTAAGGGATGCCACTTATCGATATGTTTCAAGTAAGAAAATCATCACTACAAATATCCGAGTATTACCTGCTGGTAGTTCCTATGTAGTTTTGAACTTAACAGTAACCGGTATGCCATCATTAAGAAGTAATATTATTTCTGATGATATACTGAGAGCTTTGGTTCAGAATTATGATTACAGTAACTCCGATATCAACAAGGTAATCAGGTTATCAGATTTATATGCCCTTATAGATAATTTGAGTACCGTGGATTATCTTACCATCGATAGTATTTATACAATCCCTTACCCAAACAAATCCGAGGACACAGAAACAGATTTAAATCTGAGTAACTTTAAAGTTAAATCCATAGAGGATGAAGTAAATTATACGATATCTTATTTGGAGAAAGATACCTTTACCATTGCTTCAGAATTTGGAGAAGTTTATTCTACTTTCCTTGGTTCTCCAATCACAATCATCTCAGAAAGTGCGGGAGTAAACTTTACATTCACAATCGGTAATCCTTTATCGGGAGCTTACAAAATTGGGGATACTTGGGAAATGAAAGTGATACCAAATGGTAAAGACCAGATTATCAATGATTACTCAGTACCAAGAATCATTGCAAGCAATGTACATATTAATGTAATCGAAACATCATGATAAACTTTCATGCTTTAATGGATTTACTCCCCTCTTATTTTAAAGCTTTCGATACTTACAAGGATCAAAATGATAAGGGAGTATTAGAAAGGTTCTTAGAATTAATCGGAGAATCTGTTGTTGATGATACTGATAGGAATTCATCGATGTTGCCCAATATAGATAATATCCTTGACATCATCGATGTAGAAACTACCAGAGCGGGATTACTCGATTATATCTATGATTTTTTAGGGGCTCCTCCACAAGAATATACTACTCCAGTAACAGAAGGAGAATTTTTACATAATCCCCCATTCTATGTATGGTACTTGGAATACAATGTTCAGTTGGAATACTCTACTAAACTGGGATACAAACCAGAGAACGCTCAAAGGGTAGTAAAATACTACTCAGCTATTGACCGAAGGTTGATAAGGTATGCAGTATCCCTATATAAAATCCGAGGAACAGAAAAGTTCTACGGGGTATTACTTACTGCATACTTTAAACTCAAAGGTTACACATTAGAAGAGGAAAACTTATTAACCACTATCGTTGGTAAAGCAAGATATGATACATCATTAACATATGATAGCAATTATCAATACGATGGTGATTCCACAGATTGTAAAGCTTGCTCAAGTTACATCATTGATTTAACCTCAGTAGCCTCAACCCTTAAACCAGAAGAACAAGCTCGATTGGAAAGGGTGCTTGCTAAGTATGCTCCAATTAATGTTCAATTAATGGTTGCTTATGCTTTCTGTAATATTATCGTAAGCACACAGGGTCCATCAATCGAAGAGGGCATGGTGGTTGTTACTGGTAATACAGATAAAGCAGTAAGAGGATATGATCATACGGTTAGTATCTATTACGAATCCAATATCATATTCTTAGGTTGGTATGATAACCAAGGAACACTACTCTCTACAAGTTTTTCTTATACATTTAAAGTAACAGAATCTACTCAAATCATCGCAAAATATGACAGAGATGACTTATGATATTACTACAACAACTTCAAGATATTGATAAACTAACCAAGGTATCTTTAGAACTTGCAGAGGCAGCATCTAACTATGGGGCACTAAAGATCATCTTTGGTGTCTTCATGGTGATGATGTTATTAATCGTATTGGTATTCGTATCTCAATCAGTATTCCTAACCAAAAAGGTTCAAGGAATTTCTGATGTATCCGATAAAATTGATAATTATTTCGAAGGATTATCAGAATCCGATATTGGTAGGGAAGAAGCTAATTCGATGATCAGGGAAGTTTTAAATCACAATTCAGTACTTATTAAGTATTATATAATCCGAGTAAGATCTGAGAACCATATTTCTGATAAAGAAAACACAGAATTAAAAATTCAAAGGATTCTTAAGAACATCTACTCTGAGACTTCAACATTCCTAAATAAATTTCGATATAAGTCTAAACCTCTGGGTGTATACTTGGATGTGGAAGTAGATACTGAAAATCTATTTAATCTGATGTTAGAGCAAATCTACATACCAAAAGAACATTTTCAATTATCTCAAATGGACCAATCAATCGAATTATTTATGCAAGGTTTGAAATTGAATTATGTAACTAAAATAGAAAACTCATGAACACTAAATCATTATGTATTATCTTAGACCCCGCACATGGAAATGATGTAAAGGGTAAATGCTCTCCGGATGGTACTCACAAAGAATACCTCTGGAGTAGAGAAATCTGTAAAAAGTTAGCAAGTAAGCTAGACACAATCGGATATGAGGTGCATTTTACTACCCAGGGTTTAAAGGAACCCGGACTATCCAAACGAAAGCTGGAAGCTAACAGTATCCCAACTTCAAATGTAAAATTGCTTATCTCTTTACACAACAATGCAGCTGGAGATGGTAGTAATTGGTACACTGCATCTGGAGTAGAGATTTATACATCTCCAGGAAAAACACAATCCGATATTTTCTCATCAATGATGTATGGGCAATTAAAAAAGGATTTCCCTAAACTCAAGTTCCGATATGGGTCTCCTGATATTCATGATTGTGATAAGGATGCCAATTTCACAGTATTAATGGGAAATTATTATGCCATGCTTATCGAATGGTTATTCCAGGATAACAGAGAAGAGGTAAGCATGCTAAAGGATGAAAAGGTAAATAATGCCCTCTGCGAATCCCTGATAAAAGGGATCGAAGATATAAACCAATATGTATATGAACACTTAAAAAAGTAAACCTATGGGACAGATTCGGTATCATGATTACTTATCCGAGATCAGGTCTAAGAAAGCTAGTGAAGCTGTTGCTATTCCAATTGGAATTGGACCATTATTTGGATATAATGTAATCTCTTATGATGGAACTACTCTGTTGATTTCAGCAGACGATACAAAGAATTTCCGTCATAACTTAACAAACGAAAGAAATGTGTTGGTTAATCCCAAATCTGCATGTATCACACCAGATGGGATTTTAACCTTAGAATCCTCAGAATTGGAGGTACCTCTAAGCTTAGGTAAATTTACTGGAGTAAAAGAGGTAGCTTTAATCGCAACTCATCTCTTCTCCAAACAAGAAGGTGGTACAATTACATCTTACAGAGTTTATGTAAACCCAGATCAGCAAGATGCTTGGACACCTAAATTAAAACAATCAAGCTCCACAATGGAAACTTGGCTATCCTTATTAAGCGGTACTCTTAGAAGGAACCAAGAGGTAGTACTTGCAATGTTCTCTGTAGAAGTTGTTGGAGAAGATTACCTTATCAAGGATATTATGAATCCTTATAATTATATGTGGGGAGAAACAGATTATGTACCCTTATCAAGGTATGAAGCTGATATGGCTAACCTAAATCTGTTAATCCCTAAATATGATTCAAGGTCAATTGGACTTTCAAACTTCACTCAAAAAGTAAGTAAGAGAAAATATACTAATGGAACACTTACTCAATTTAGTAAGTCCAATATTGTTACTATCGAAGACCCTGGCCTTACATTGAGTACTCTTGGGGATGCAATTAACTTGATTGCGGGTATCCATTTGGATTTCTCTTCTCTTCAAATGAGTTTAGAAGATCAATTAGTTGCCGAGCTCTCTGCAACCATGGATTATATAATGCCTACTCCACTCAATGTTAAATTCCAAACTCCAGTAGCTTTTAACTGGTTAAGGAACAACTCACAAAATGAAGACACTGGAGAAAAAATTCAACAAACCAATTACAGTGTATATGGGCTGTTGAATATGTATGAAAGTAATTTCCAATTAGTACTTCAGTTCTACCCAGTTGGAGATCAAGATACCAATCCAAATCTTATTGCTTCGGATGTACATTGTAAGGCAGATTTTACAATGGATATCTCAAGAATGATATCCTTGGTTGATATGTATGATCTGAACATTGAAGTTGTTTCTGCGGCAGGTACTACTGGTTCAGGTGAAGTAACTGGAGCAGGTAGGTATAAACGAGGATCTCTTGTAACCATAGTTGCCTCTCCCGCCAGTGGTTCTGGATTTGTTGGATGGTATGAGGGTGATGCTTTGATCTCCAATGAACAAGTTTATCGAATAGAAGTTAAAAAGAACACAAACTTAAAGGCAATCTTTAATGGTTCTTCTACAAAGGTAAAAGTTAGTGTTACAGTTAATCCCGCTGGTAAGGCTACGATTAGTGGAGAAGGGATGTATTCTATTAATACTCAAGCTACACTTCAGTGTGTACCAGTAACTGGGTATGGATTCGATTATTGGGAAATCGATGGAGTAAGATACACAATTAATCCTTTAACATTTGGGGTAACTAAAACTACGAATGTTATTTGTAAATTGGTACCACCAAAACGAGATCTAACATTATTTGGTTCTCCAAGTGGTATCTTCCAATTATCAGGTGCAGGAGCTTATTCTGTAAATGACCCAGTAACAGTAAAGGCAAACCTTCTTTCTCAGGATTATGAATTTGCTGGATGGTATAGAGATTCTGTTATACCCTCTAATCTGATATCCACAAATGCTACTCATTCATTCAATATGCCAGATCAGGATTTGGTTCTATATGCTTCAGCTAACGAAAAGGTCGTAGAAAATTATTTCGAAATCAGAGTAAGCTCGGGTGCTGGTGGTACAACATCTCCTGCTGGTGTAAATTCATATAAGGAGGGTACTACAATTAGAATTACTGCTCAGCCCGCTAGTGGATACTCCTTCTTGGAATGGAGAGCTGGAGGACCCAGTGGCATTAAGTTGGATTATCCTGCAAGCTTCCAGCATACGGTTACTGGTGATTATTATTTCTATGCTCTGTTCATGAAAGATGAAGAACCAGAACCAGAACAGGTATTGATTAAAACCAATTCTGATAGGGGTGGTTTAACTGAACCAATGTCTCAATATTATGCTAAGGGTTCAAGGGTAACCATTACTGCTACTCCGTGGTCTGGTTATAATTTCGTTGAATGGAGACTTGGTGGTAGGGATGGACAAGTAGTATCTAAATCTGCTAGTTATACATTCACTGCTAATTCCAGTGCTACTTATTGGGCTGTATTCGAGGAGAAACCAGAAGAGACATATCCAGTACATATTAAAGTAAGTACCGATGGAAAATGTCAATATGTTCTTTCACATAGCACTGCTTCTGGTGGAAGTCAAGTTCCAGATACTGGAGTAACTTCTGCTACTACAACTAAGGATTGGAATTTGCCTAAGGGTGCAGTAATCCAGGTAGTAGGCCAGGATGGTAGCTCTAAATTCAATAGATGGGAATATACGGTTAATGGTGAGTACACTGCTACTACGGATCATCAAGTTCAATTTGTAGTTCCTGGAGCATTGGATATCGATATTAAAGCTGTTAGTAAAGAAGATCCTCAGCCTCCACAACAGACAGTAAGAGTTTCACTGAGCCTCACAAAGAATAATACTCCATCAATTGGTGATATTAATATTTATCGAAATGGTAGTATTATGGGAACTCATAAACTTTCAAGTTTACCATTATCATTCCCAGCTCAAACTTTTGTTGTGGGTGATAAGCTTCATATTGGTTTGCCCGGTGTAGTGGTAACTCGAATTAGAACCGCACATCAAGTAAGCGGTGATTACCGAGATTATACAGATTCTGGTAATACTTCTCGGGATATAACCATAGAAGAGGGTTCAACCATTATAAGCTGGGCAATAGAAGGTAAAGGTTAATTCTTCTGTTCTTAGGTTTTTTATATGTTGGTGGGAGAGGGTACCTTGTGAAAGGCCTTCTCCTTACTATTTTTTAATGTAAATCCTATGTTAAACTAAAATTTCATAACAAAATGTTACTCAAGAAGTTAATTATTATGTTGAACATGCTTCTAATGTTCACAGTTGGAATTGCTGCTCAAACTGCAATGGGTTTAAGTGAAGAAGTTGTTGAACCTGGGCTTGTAACAGACTTTGCATCTTTTACCGGGATCATGACTTTAGTCTCATTGGTAGTAACCCAACTATCAAAATTAATCCCGGGAATTAGTGAAAAGAAATGGGCTAAACCATTAGTTTCAATTGCAGTGGGGATCTTATCATGCTTATTCGGATGGATACTACAAATTTCTCCAGTATTAGAGGGATTAATCTGGTATATGGTAATTCTATATGGAGTATTTGCTGGGCTTTCTGCTTGCGGATTGTATAGTATACTTAAACCATTAATTGAATTAATCTTTCCTCCCAAACGGGAATAGGTATAACATTATAATAAGATAACACATTTAACCCAGACTCTATCAATTAGGGCCTGGGTTTTTTTGTTGTAGGTTATCCCCATGTTTCTTTCATATCTTCGATAGCTTCATGAATTTCCTTGTTAAGCGTAGAGATATATTTAATGTAAAGCTTAGTCTTAGGCAATTCGAAAAAATCTAATAAAGAGCTAGTTGTAAGCCTGGGTTTAGATTCTTCACTGTAAAAGAAAGGAGGAGGACTCATCTGTAATTGAAATAACAGATAAGCATCAGCAGAAAGGTTAGCTCTCATAAATTCATGGATCTCAGATATCCTTTCTTGTTTAACCCTTTCATCTTCTGATAAGTCTGATAAATCCTCTTTTGCTCCTTCAAAGCAATCTTCGAAAGAAGCAATGGCAACATTAAAATCCAAAGATTGTTTGGAATAAGCATTGATTAATAATCGAGTCTTATATAATTGAAGAGAGCTAATGATGGTAGCCTTAAATTTTTCTCAGTACTCAGATTATAATACTTCCGAAATACATAAAGTAACTTGTCATAAAAATATGAGATTATTATATCCCTTGAAACATTGAATCTTCTTGGGTCAATGTTTTTAGCTAACTTCCGAATTAAAGGTGTCATGCTCTTATAATAGAAATTGAAGAGTTCGACATCGTAATCTTCAGGTAATTCTTTCAGCCTATTGATTTCACCTTCTGCAATCATAATTCCGTTGTTTTAAATAAATGTTTATGCAAATATATAAATAATATTCTTTTATTATGAGCTCAGGGTAATAAAATTTAACCCTAATCAGGGAAGTAACTGATATATAAGGAGTTATAATTAGGATAACCTAAGGAACAATTTACTACTATCAATTTTCAAAACAAACATATAGATAACATGGCAAAGAAAGATAAGAACAAATTTGCTTTCGGAACAGACTTTCAGCAAGAGATATTACATTATATCATAAAAGATAAAAATGGTATCCTTGCATTAAACCAGGTCAAAGATTCCTATTTTACTCTCATCAATCATCAAGTTATTGCAAAAGCATTAGCTAAGCTTTCCAAAAAGAATAAACGAATCCCTAAAAATGCTTCAGTACTTAATCAGGAGATACAGGATTTACTTTCTGTGAAAGGGATTGCAGATTTAGTTACTAAGGATGATTTGGTTGAGATTAAACATACAGTAGAAAAACTTTATTCAGAGCCTTTATTGGATGGAGAGGATATCCGAGAAAAGGTTTTGAAATTTTCTGTGTTTGTTCAAATGAAGGATTTGAATGATAATTTCGATTTATCGGATTTTAATCAATATGATGAATATTCTAAGCGTATTGCTAAACTTCTTTCAAGGACAAAGGAAAGAAAAGATCAACCATTATACTTGGTTAAAGATGTGGTAGAACGTCAATTTGTGAGACAATCTGATCCTATGGTATTACCTACCCCATTTAGGCAATTGAATCACTTAGCAAATGGAGGAGGGTTCCCAAAAGGTTCAATCATTGTTGCATTGGATAAATCGAAAGCAACCAAAACTTTCACATTGGTTAATGTTGCGAGAAGTTATTTAAAAATGCAAAAGGTTGTTCTTTATATAGATATGGAAAATGGAGCCAGTGAAATTATGACTCGTATGGAACAATCAACATTGAACAGAAGTAAAAATGATTTGTTGTCTGGTGATGTGGATAAACTGGAACAAAAACATTTAAGGAAATATCGAAGACTGGGTTCAGAATTCATCGTAAAAAAATTACCCGCAAATGTTGGGACAGTTTCTGATATTGCTTCAACAATCGATGAAATATACAATGATACTGGGATGAAGGTTAATGTATTGGTAATCGACTTCATGGGGAAGATGGGATCATTAGGAAAACATGAAGATGATTTTAATCGTATATCCAATGTATACATAGAGGTTGGTAACCTTGTAATGGAAAAAGATATTGATATCGTATGGACTGCTCAACATGTTACTCGTCAAGGGGAAGTAAGAAGAGAAACAAGGTATGAAGAATCCGATATAGCAAAATGTATGGACATCTCTCGTACTGCTTCATTTGTTTTCGGATTGAATTCTACTCAAGAAGAAAGAGAACATGGGGTTCAAAGATGGGAAACAGTAGTTGCAAGAGATGCTCCTTCTTGGGGAAGATGTTTATTTAACATTGACCTGGAAAAACAGAGATTCCAGGAATTCACAGTTGCTCAGAGAAAAGCATACGATGAAAAGGTTGCTCCCAATTTAGACAAGCAACTAAAATCTTCAAACTCATTCAAGAAAAGGGATAAGCCAGTAGCTGACCCAGAAAAAATGAAAAAAGCAAAAGATATATAATATATAATATGTATATTTGCATAAACATTTATTTAAAACTTAAAATTTAAAACTATGGTAACAACTTGTTCAATTTGCGGTACTACAGAAGCAGTAGATCCTGGGGAATTCAATAAATGCCTTTTACGAGATATCATGGAAGAAAGGAAATGTTGCTTTCATTGTGCTTTTTGGATTAATCATCTGGATTTATATAAAGATGACCCAAAATGGTTGGTTATTGATGGAGCTTCTTGGATAGTATGTCCTTACGTACCCGCTTCTGAGAGAGGACGTAGTTTCATGGGATGTGGAGGAAGAGAAATGAAAGCTATCACAGAAGATGGTAGAGAATTTTTCTCCAACAATTGGTGGCATCAAGGAGATATTCCGGAGAGGTTTTTAAAACTCATCGATAAATCTCACTTTGCTAAATGGGTTAGGTAATCATGTATAATAAAAATTTCAGGTCATTATTGGGTGCTTACTTCTTAGCTCATGGATTTGAAGATTATAGAAGGGGTTGGTTAAAGGGTCCGTACTTTAGCTGCCCCTTCTGTGGTAGAGAGGGTAAGCTTGGAGTAAATCCTTCAACAGATTTTTATCATTGTTTTCGATGTAACTCCAAGGGAAATCTCCTCGATTTAGTTTTAATTCTAGAGAGATTAGAAACCTTTAATGAAGGATTAAAAGTATTAGAACAGTATAAGGATTCTGGATATCGAATAAAGGAAGAAAGGGTAGAGCTAAAGCAATTAGCCCCTATGATTCTCCCAGAAGGTTTCAGATTACTTAATCAAGGAACCTCCCAAATAGCTAAGTCAGCAAGAGCTTATATAAAGGGTAGAGGATTTGATCCCAACCAATTATCCAAATTAGGTTGGGGATACTCCACAGATGAAAAACATTTCGGATATCTGATTATCCCATATTATAAGGATCACAAGATTATATATTATAATGCAAGGAATTTTCTTTCAACTGGACCAAGATATTTAAATCCAGATATCGAAGAATCCTCTTTAGGTAAATCACAAATCCTATATAATGAAGGGGCTCTTTATATGTATAAATCTGTTTATCTTTGTGAAGGAGTTTTTAATGCTATTACACTTTCTCAAAATAGGGGAATCTGTACTGCGGGTAAATTTGTTTCATCCTACCAAGAAAACAAAATTATCAAATCTCCAGTAGAAAGGATTATCCTATGCTTAGATGGAGATGCAATAGAACAAGCAATTCAATTAGCACTTAAATTATGCTTATACAAACAAGTCAAGCTAGTTATTTTCCCAAAAGATAAGGATGCTAATGATCTTGGATTAAGGAAATCCTTGCATCTAATATATAATACAAAATATATGAATTATCAAGAATTAATTCAGCTAAAACATGAACTCACATAAAATGAATAAAGGTATGGAAATATTACAGAATCTTTGGAGATGTTTAAAGTCTGACCCTGATACATTATCAGATGAAGATTATTTTACTTATTATGCTCCTGTTGCATGTTTAGGTATGATTGGATTTATATCGTTTACCATAATATTGCTTATGTTCTAATGAGAGATCCAAGTATACACATAAGAGAATCCGACTTAATCGAGCTTCTCAAGGATTATATCCCTAAAGGTAAAGTCCTTGAGATTACAAAAAAAGCTAAGAAGTATGCTTGCATCAAAAGGTCAATGGTTGCTACCAATCAAAAACAAAGGAAGGTAGTAAATACATTATTATCTTCGGATAAAGAAGATGCAAGCTTAGTTGCTCAGATTATTCAAATGTTACGAATAAAACAGGGTCATACGGGAGTACGAAAGATTAAAGAAAATGGAAGAGAATGGCCTCAGATAAAAGAATTAACAAATGCTTGCAATAGCTTCTGTGAAGTAAATAACCTTGATAAAAAAGAAGGTTATGTAAAATACTTAGAGATTGCGTTCAAACATATCAAATCCTTTTATGGGTATCTCTCAAAACTTATTAATCTCTATGATAAAGTAATCGAAGAGTACAGGGTTACTCAAGAATTATCGAATATAGGTATCAATGATGCTATTGAGATGCACTCTGCATATGTTTCAATGATTGCTAGTAAAACGGGATTACAAGAAACATATTTGGATGACCCAGTTAAACTTAATTACTTTGCAAAAGCTGCAACAGAAGCAAAAAATTTAGGTTGTGATTATGATACCTGGATAGAAGCTCAATTTGATGCTCTATCATTTTGTAATGGGATTCCCTTACCAGAACAACTGTTTGGGATGAAGGCTAAGGAAAGATTAATGAAATACCTATATAAATATAATATATCATTGGATAATAATCCCAACTCTCAACCTAAGAATTCAGATTGGGATCAAATATTAAACTCATGAACACAGTTAAAATTACATTGACAGGAAATAAGGGGACTCTATCTGGGCCCCCTGTTTTGTTGAAAAAGGTCTATGATAGGCTTCGGATCAAACATCCTAATGCTTGGTATTTAATGCAAAGAACCCGAGGTAAATGGGATGGGTATGTAAAATACCTCTCGGATTATGGGGACTTCCAAATAGGGTTATTAAATCACATCTGTAAGCAATTAAAGGAATTAGATTCATCAGTAAGAATTATAATCCAAGATAACAGGTTAAAGTTACCCATTAAACCGAAGATGGTAACTAGATTAGGCAATTATCAATTAAGAGATATACAAAAAGATGTAATCAAAAGCTTTATTAATAATTCTGTTGAGGGCCATCCTTTTTATATAGGTGTAATCAATGCAGCAACTAATTCGGGAAAAACCCTGGTAATGGCTGCTATACATGAGTGTTTTCAAAGGAAATTGAAAACTTTAGTGATTATTAATAATTCCCAAATCTTTGCTCAAGCCAAAAAAGAATACAGGGAATATTTGCCTGGTGAAGATATTCAATTTATTCAAGGCAAAAATCTGAAATTTGGAAATTTCAATGTTGGGATGGTTCAAACGATGTCTCAGAAAATTAAAGAGATTCGAAATGAATTATCCAAGATTGATATTGTTTTGGTTGATGAAGCTGATGTTGCTGATAACAAACAATTCAAAACTGTGTTAAGTTATCTATATAATGTTCGAATAAGATTGGGATTATCCGGGAGTATTTATATGTCCAAATTAAAAAAGGACCTTATTCATAATATGAACCTTCGAAGTTTCTTTGGTGATGAGATTCATATTATTACCAAACAGGATATGGTAAAGAAAGGATATTCTACACCCGTGATAATTAAGATCACAGAAGGAAACTCACATAATCCTCATTTAGTAGCTGATGGATGGCTCGATACATTTAAAAAGGCAGTTATAGAAGATCCAGTAGCAAAAAAGAAATCAGCTGAAAGAGTTTTATATAATATTAAATATAATCGACTACCAGCAATTGTTGTTACTCGATTTATTGAACATGCTGAAAGTTTATATAAATATTATACTAATCACCCAGAACTCAAGGATTATAATATAAGGGTAATCGATCACACATCAAAAAACCGAGAATCCATAATTAATCAATTCGCTCAAGGAAAAATCGATGTATTAATCACCACCTATATTATAAAGCGAGGTATAAATTTACCTTTAGCTGTTTATTTACAGAATGCAGCTGGCTCGGATTCAGAGGAAGATATTTCCCAAATCTGTGGTCGTATGGAAAGAACATTTAAAGGTAAAAAGAAATCCTATCTCGATGATATGTATTATTATGGGCAATATTTAGAACGGCATAGTAAACATCGTATCAATTATTATATAAGGACTGGTATGAAAGTTATTAATCTTAAAAAGAAACGAAATGGAAAGCTATGATTGGGATTGGGAGGATGATGAAGATATCCCAGATTATGAAGAGGATGATTCTTTTGAGATACCTTAATTTTTCTGAGAAAACTAAACTAAGCAAAAAAGCTAAGCTTTAAATAAGTTTAGGTTTTTAGGTTAGTTTTGGGGGGAAGGAAAAGAAGATATAGATAAAGAATATCAGAATAGAAAGATAGAAATTCTCAATATAAAGAAGATATCAAATATCAAATATCAAGGATTAAGGATATCCTATTATCATTTATA
>OMBN01000276.1_pt1 | contig 44657 bp, 39 predicted proteins | sample 1644891 | NCBI WGS metagenome assembly OMBN01 (sample SAMEA103958144, study PRJEB25191) | human gut metagenome | reverse complement strand
CGTATGTCTTCGCCTTCTACTTTGCGGATAAGATCGCCGCCGTGTTTCGTCTCGCCCCCGGCACGGAGTTCATAGACAAGCTGACAAACGGCTTTGCCGTGTTCGGCTCTGCTTTTGCAAATCCGCTGCCCAGCTTTCATCCCGTCGATCTGCTCGTCGGGCTGGTTGCCGGTGCGCTGCTCAAGCTGGCGGTCTATGTCAAGGGTAAGAACCGCAAGAAGTTCCGGCAGGGCGAAGAATACGGATCTGCCCGCTGGAGTGCATAATCTTAACTGTAAACAACTACTTTATGGACGCAGGAGGGATATGCACATGAGCAATTATAATAAAATCACAGCCCTTTTGCCGTGTGCCGATAAGACAGTAATTTGAGGAAACTACAAAATCGGCATCTGCCAAGCAGGATTGGACAACAAAACAGGCGGCACCCAGCTTCGGTTGAGTGCTGCCTGTTTTTGTACATCTAAGGGTTGAAAATCACCGACTTTCTGCTCTGTAAAGCAAGGATAGTAAAAAGGGTGAAATAGTTATCGCTCTCATGCAGTTCCTTTGTGAAACAGCGAATCGCTGTATAAGGTATACGGTTCGCTGGGAAGTGCGCATATTTGCGGTCGTGCAAAATACTCCACAAAACCGTAAAGTCGATAGAGGGGTATTTCGATGCAGAGTATGTTCGACACTGGGGAAACTGAAAATCAGCTTATATTCGTAGAAAAGTTACATTTTAGGGCGATAAATTCTGGGTATTGTATTGAAAACAGAGCTATCCTTGTGATATAATGTGTGTACACACTTTTGAGGAGGTGCAGCATGGCTATACCAAAGCTGAAAAAGCAGGATGTTATTGATGCCCTGAAATTTATCGACGAGAACGGAGTTCCCGAACATAATACAAGCGTAAAATATGTACTTGTGTCTGAGGATGGGAAAAAATATCCGCCGAAGTATGTGGTAGCCGTTGCTGACCATTTGGCAAACAGCACGGATATTTCGACAGAATCCTTTAACAGCGTTGACGCAAAGAACTATCTGGAAAGTCTGGGCTTCTCCATCGAGACTAAGCAGCAAGAAAAATTTGAGTTATCTATTACTGCCGAAAGCGTCGAGTCAACAGATGAACGCTTTACAATGAATAATCTGAGCCTCGGTGATAACTATAAGCCGCTGGATGCCTGTTTCAAGAGGGCAAATGGAGACGTAATCAAGCGAGCCTACAGCAAAGGCGAAAGAAGAAATTCCAATCAAACCTTGCCCCGCATTGCCTGTCAGGTGTTCGAGAAGCAGCTTGCTGCATTATCGGTTGAGGACAAGGAGAACTTCCCTGTCTGCAAATATAACCCGGACAGCGACGTAATCAGAGGTATTTATGCGAGTGTTGACGATTTCAAGAAGCACCGCAACACAATAGAGTACCTGACATACGGCTATGACAACGGACGGCAGTTTGTTATCTATTGCTGGAATATCTTCTCTACGATTATCTTCGTTCAGGAATGTTTGAAGCGTTTCGGTGAACCGGGAGATCAGTTTATTTTGACATACCGCGAAAAAGATGAGAAGGAAACCGCAGCGGCAGAAACGGAAGCTGCTGTTCAGGAAGAGCTTGTTCAACAGTTCAAGGGATACCGAAATCCGTTTTCTTCCATGCTGATTGAATCAAAAAATCTGATTTTCAGAGGTGCGCCCGGTACTGGAAAATCTTATCTTGCCAAAGAAATCGCTGCGGACATCATCAGCAATGGGTACTTTGACGATTACACACTTCTTACTGACGAGCAGAAAAAACAGGTTGAGTTCGTTCAGTTCCATCCGAGTTATGACTACTCTGATTTTGTTGAAGGACTAAGACCGAAAATCAATGATGATGGGACAATGGGCTTTGAATTGCAGGATGGCATTTTCAAGAAGTTTGTTGCCCGTGCCAGAAAGAACTATGAGGACTCCCAAAAATCCAGAGAAACCGTAGAAAAGGAAGTCACGGTTCAAGAATCCATGACAGAGTTTTTCTCCGGCGTTGAGTTTGGCGTTGACACATTTAAGACGATCAATGGAAATGAATTTACCATTACCGGCGTGGATGACGGGCATATCCGCATTTCTATTCCCGGAAACGCATCTGTCAACAGGCTTGCTCTGAGTTTGGATGAAGTTCGGAAGATGCTGGAATCCGGGCAGAAGTTTGAAAAAATAAAGGATATCACGTCCTTTTTCGGAAAGACGTTTGCTACGCAAGGATATTCCTATGACTTTGCCATCTATAAAGCAATCAAAGCAAAGAAAAGTACAATTTCAAAAGCAAAGGCAAAACAGGAGGAACTGAAAAAATACATATTCATCATAGATGAAATCAACCGCGGTGAGATTTCAAAGATTTTCGGTGAATTGTTCTTTGCAATAGATCCCGGTTATCGCGGTAAAGCCGGAGAGATCTCCACGCAGTATTCCAATCTGCACTCTGACCCCGGCGAAAAGTTCTATATTCCTGAAAATGTCTATATCATCGGCACCATGAACGATATCGACCGCTCTGTGGACAGCTTTGATTTTGCCATGCGTCGTCGCTTCCGTTTCGTAGAACTCAGAGCGGATGAGCGCCTTGAGATGCTTGCGTCGCTGGAAAACGAGGAGTTGGAGGCTGAGGCAATCAGAAGGATGGCTGCGCTCAATAAGGCAATCGCAGAGGTCGAGGATCTGAATGAAAATTATCAGATCGGAGCGTCTTACTTCCTGAAGTTGAAAACACTTGATTTTGACCAGCTTTGGACTGATTATCTGCAACCGCTCCTACAGGAATACATTCAGGGAATGTACGATGAGGAAGGAATTATGAATCGGTTCGCAAGGGCATACGGCTATCAGAAACCTGCCAGAGGTGATGCGAATGAAGCTGCTCAGGATCAAGGATAACTCCCAGCAGAAAAAAGATGCCTTTTCTCAAGTAGCGAGGCTGACAGGCAAAATTGCAGATAAGACATTGGAACAGCTTGAGCGCGAAGGTGTGTTCGTATTTCCTGAAACCGTAAAAGATGCAGAGGATATTACGCAAGATCAAATGATCCTCCAAAGCGTCAATGACACCTATCGCTCCGGCAATGTGATGGGCTTTCTCGGCTACGGTGATGAGCGGCTTGTGATCGCGTCCCGTTTTTGCGGAGAGGGTGAGGATTACTTTTTCCAGTATCTTTTAGACAAAGTTCTGGACTTTCCAAACATCGTAGATTTGGATGCAGATGCCAATCAAGACAATCGGCTGTTCAATTTTCTGCTGTTTCTGTTTCCGTATTACCTCAAAGCAGCGATGCGGAAGGGCTTGTTCAAAAAGTATATCCGCCACAGGTACAATGATGGAAATGTAAAAGGCACGATTGATGTCGCAAGACATATAGAGAAGAACACCCCATTTGTAGGAAATGTTGCATACAGCCAGAGAGAATTTTCCTACGATAACAGCCTGATGGAACTGGTACGGCATACCGTAGAGTTTATCAAAAGAAAGCCCTACGGAAATAAACTTCTTATCAAAGTGAAAGACGAGGTAAAACTCGTTATAGATGCGACTTCAGAATATGAGCCGTGTGACAGGCAGAAAATTATTGAGCAAAACAAAAAGAATACTGTCCGACACGCTTATTTCAGAGAGTATCTTGCATTGCAGCGGTTGTGCCTTTTGATTCTCCAACATCAGAAACACCAAATCGGGGCAGGGGCAAGACAGATATATGGCATCCTGTTCGATGGAGCATGGTTATGGGAGGAATACGTCAATTCGCTGATAGAAGATGTGTTTTATCACCCAATGAATAAAGGCGGTAAAGGCGCGCAGAGATTGTTTGATGGAAATGTGGGATTGATCTATCCTGATTTCATCAGCCGGAACAGCGAAATGAGAATTATTGCCGATGCAAAGTATAAGCCGATTGATAATATTGGAAATCGAGATTATTTACAAGTGCTTGCCTATATGTTCCGTTTTGATGCAAAGGCTGGTTACTATCTCTATCCAGAAGCGGAAGGGTCTGACGCTTTGAAATTGTGGTTGAATCGTGGTTCGACCTATGAGGAAAATGTCGTGCCGCGTGATGACATCAGCATTACCAAGCATGGCTTGAAAATTCCCATAGATGCGCAGAATTATTCAGAGTTTAAAGCAAAGATGAAGGTTCAGGAGCAGGCATTTACAAGCGTATTCTATGCGTGATTTTGTAGGAGAACACAGAGTTGCATATCAAATAATCGACCGGGTTTGATTAGAAATAATCCGTAGGAGTAAAGAGGAGTCCAGATGCCAGACAACAGGAACCGCAAACGACCGATACAGGTCAAATTTTTCGTAGACGAAAGAGAACTCGGCTTGATAAAGGCGAGGATGGCGCAGCTTGGGATAGAGAATATGAGCGCTTACCTTCGCCAAGTGGCGATTGACGGATATGAGGAAAAACCGGATATGCCTGAACTCCGTGAGCCGAAAAATCCCTGACTCGCTTTTCAAGATGGAGCGCAGCCGATTTCTCTGAAATCGTTCAGGGGTTTGGGGCATTTCCCCAACAAGATTGCACGGGAGTATAAACGCGTGCATTGCTTGCTAAGTGCGTTTCGCAGTTGGCAGGTAATGAGAAGTGGGTACCGCTGTGCATTGCTTGCCGGAATGGCAAGCTCCGGTGTGGGTACTCACCGGATTTGCTTGCTATTCTGCAAGGAAATCTCGGTCGTACCACGCCGGATTTCGCAAGTGTAGCTACACTTGCTGTGCTTGCTATTCTCCGTTTCCCATGTTAGCAAGCGCCATTTCCTTAAATGGAAATCGGCGGCAACCGCCGCCTTGTCTGCCAAAAAGCGAAACGGACGGGCGCTGTCAATGGCGGCGCAGCCGTTCATCTTGACCATTGACGGCGTTCGTCCGTTTTGCTACCCCAAAAAGATTTTTGTACTGAGGAGGATTATAATGCGAGCATCTTTTCAAATACTTGCAATCCCATATCAAATTGTTAATGGCTCTCCGAGATACTGTGTGTTTCATCGTGCTGACCACGATCAATGGCAGTTTATAGCCGGAGGTGGTGAAGATAATGAAACGCCATTGGAAGCGGCAAGACGAGAAACCTTTGAAGAAGGTGGCGTACAGTCTGATAAGTGGGTAGAGCTTAAAAGTTTAGCCTACATCCCTGTTGCAATCATATCTGAAAAGCGCCGTCAGCATTGGGACAAGGATACCTATGTCATTCCCGAATACACTTTTGGCTTTGAGTGCCAAGAAGATATACAGTTATCTCACGAGCATACTGAGTGTGTTTGGCTGACCTATGAGGAAGCAAATCAAAAACTTATATGGGATTCTAACCGTACTGCACTCTACGAGCTGAATTGCCGTTTGAGTGTAATGAATCGAAGCGAATGAATGAAAGAAGGAGGCTTGACGAAGTGAATCCGAAAGAGAAGGATGATGAGATCATCGAACTGACTGACGAAGAACTGGACGAGATTTTTGTGGATGACGATTTTGACAACGCCGAGGATGGCGGCGAAATCCGTTCGTTCTATTTCTCCAATCCTGACCCGTATGCCAAGGTCAAGCCACGCCCCGACGATGCCCCAAAGAGGGAGTTTTCTTTCGATGAGAAGGGCAACATTGTTGTGAAAAATCCGTCCGCATTTTGGCTGCCCGATGTCAAAATCGTGGAGGAACACGGCGGCACGGAATACACCATAACCGGCAGCTACGAGGGAGTGGAAACCCTCGACAGGAAGCTCAGACGCATCATGGAGCAGAACGTTGCCGATGATAAAAACGGTATCACGGAGGACGCCGATGAGTAACGACGTTTCTCTTGATATAAACCAAAAATCCAATCCTGTTCAGACAGTTGCCCCACCAAAGGAGGACAACAATATGATAAGGGCAACCGACAAAATCACAGCGCTTTATTGCAGACTGTCCGTGGAGGACACCAAAGAAAAGGACGGCAAAGATGACCCGTCGAACTCCATCCAGCATCAGCAGATCATGTTAATGGAGTATGCAAAATCTCAGCACTTTCCGAACCCGACGTTCTTTATTGATGACGGGTATAGCGGCGTGGATTTTTCCAACCGCCCCGGCTTTCAGAAAATGCTTGCGGAAATTGAAGCCGGTCATGTGGAAGTGGTGATTACGAAAGGCCTTTCAAGACTCGGTCGTAATTCTTCGCTGACAGGGCTTTATATCAACTACACGTTTCCTCAGTACGGCGTGCGATATATTGCCATCAACGACCACTTCGACACCATTGACCCCAACAGCACCGACAGCGACATGGCAGGCATTAAGAACTGGTTCAATGAGTGGTATTCCAAGGATACCAGCCGCAAAATCCGTGCCGTCAACAAGGCAAAGGGGGAGCGTGGAGAGCGCTTGACCACCAACGTTCCCTACGGCTACAAACATGACTCTGACGATCCTAAGAAGTGGGTAATTGATGAGGAAGCGGCGCAGATTGTGAAGCGGATTTTTACACTCTGCATGGAGGGAAAAGGGCCGAGCCAGATCGCCGCCCTGCTGGAAAAGGAGAAGGTGCTGAACCCCACCGCATACAAGCAGCGGGAGGGCAGAAAAACACCGCATCAGACCCCGGAGAACGAGTACCGCTGGCACGAAAGCACCGTTGCTTACATCCTCGAATACATGGAGTACACAGGCTGCACGGTCAATTTCAAGACCTACACCAACTCCATCTGGGACAAAAAGCAGCGGGAAAACCCGATGGAGAATCGCAAGATTTTCTATAATACCCACCCGGCAATCATCTCTCTGGAAGTTTTTGATAAGGTGCAGGAGATCAGGCAGCAGCGGCACCGCAGAACGGCGACGGGAAAGAGCAATATGTTCTCCGGTCTGGTGTTCTGCAATGACTGCAAGCAGAAGCTATACTACTCCACCACCAGCTATTTTGAAAAGCGGCAGGACTTCTTCATCTGCTCCACCCATCGTACCAACAAGGACAAGTGCAGTGGACATTATATCCGTGCCGTTGTGTTGGAACAGATCGTCTGGAAGCACATTCAGGAGGTCATATCGGTAGTCACTCGCTATGAGGCGTATTTCCGTTCCGAGATGGAGCAAAAGCTCCGTATACAGAGTGAGGAATCGCTGCAGCTGCATCAGAAACGGCTGGCAAAGGCTGAGAAGCGAATCGGAGAGCTTGACCGTCTGTTCGTCCGCATTTATGAGGACAATGTTGCCGAAAAGCTGGATGATGAACGCTTCGCCATGATGAGCAAGAACTATACCGAGGAACAGAAAGACCTCAAAGCTGAGGTCAAGGGTCTGCAACAGCAAATCCATGAACAAGAACAACAGGCAGAGAATATAGAGCAGTTTGTTCAGCGGGTAAAGAGGAACAGCACCCTCACGGAGCTGACGCCCTATGCCCTCAGAGAGCTTGTCAAGGCGGTCTATGTGGACGCACCTGACAAGTCCTGCGGCAAGCGCAGACAGAAGGTACATATCGAATATGATCTCGTGGGCTACATCCCCGTGGACGAGCTGCTAAAAGCGGAACAGGCATGACCGAAGTCATGCCTGTTCCAAGAAATTTGAATTTTACTGTCTTACCAGCAGGGAACCTTACTCCCGCCTTTTCCGTAGGCGACGAGGACAGGGACGGCGGCGAGAGCAACAGCATACAGAACCAACAGGCAATTCGGTTTGTGACCGCCGAAAACAAGGATTGTCCATACCGTCTGCACTACGTCAGGAAAGGCAGATGGCAGCTACCTTAAAAGGCCTGAGCGTAATGAATGAAAACATGGTGCTTTTAGTAACGATTGGCATGACTGAAGACGGCTACCGGGAGATTTTATATACTGCTGAAAGCACGAAAGGGGATAAGGCCCAACGCAATTCACTTTCGCCAAACGTATTTATTTACAATGCCAGTATAGCTCTGTATTATGCGCACAACCTTCATAGACACGTTTTCTGCCGTATACTCTGTCACAGGCGTGCCGAACTCACCGTTTTTCTGCATCTCAACCGACAAATCTATGGATTGTATAAGCTGTTCGGCCTGAATTCCGGATAAAACAAAGCATCCTTTATCCAGTGCTTCGGGGCGTTCTGTTGATGTGCGAATGCACACTGCCGGAAAAGGCTTGTTCACGGATATGAAGAAGCTGCTTTCCTCAGGCAGCGTCCCGCTGTCGGACACCACACAGAACGCATTCATCTGCAGGCAATTATAATCGCAGAACCCCATCGGCTTGTGCGCCATTACGAGAGGATGAAGTGCAAATCCACTCTCATCCAGCCGTTTACGGCTGCGCGGATGGCATGAATACAACACCGGCACACCATATTGCTCAGCCATGGCATTAACTGCAGTAAAAAGAGTTTTGAAGTTGACCGCTGTATCGATGTTCTCCTCTCTGTGCGCCGAAAGCAAAATATACTTGCCTTTTTCAAGCCCTATCCTTGCATGGACATCGCTTTGCTCAATGCAAGAAAGGTTTTGGTGCAGAACCTCGGACATTGGACTCCCTACCACAAACGTTCTCTCCTTGGGAACTCCCGATGCGTTTAAATACCTGCGGGCATGTTCGCTATAACACAGATTCACATCTGCCGTAACATCCACTATGCGCCTGTTGGTTTCCTCCGGTAGACATTCGTCAAAGCAGCGATTGCCCGCCTCCATGTGAAAAATAGGAATATGCAGCCTTTTTGCTGCAATAACCGACAAGCAGGAATTGGTATCGCCCAACACAAGTACGGCATCCGGTCTTACCTCCCGCATCAGCGTATAGCTTTTGGCAATGATTGCGCCTATTGTTGCCCCAAGATCGGCCCCGGCAGCATTCAGATAATAATCCGGTGCCCGCAGCCCAAGGTCTTCAAAAAAAATCTGATTCAGTTCGTAATCATAATTCTGTCCGGTATGGACTAAAATGTGTTCAAAATATCTGTCACAGCACTGTATTATCGCGGAAAGCCTTATAATCTCGGGACGTGTGCCGATAACGGTCATCAGCTTGAGCTTTTTCATAATTCAAACCTCCTCAAAAAACGTATCGGGTCGCTGCGGATCGAAGCATTCGTTTGCCCACATTACCGTTACTAAGTCATCGGCGTCACTGACATTGGTAATGCTGTGCGTATACCCCGGCAGCATGTAAACCGCCTCTGTTTTTTCGCCGCTGACATAGAATTCAATAACCTCATCTGTATGCAGCTTGCGTTCCCGAATCAGCCCGCGACCAGAAACAACGATGAATAGCTCCGATTTGGAATTGTGCCAGTGCTGACCTTTCGTCATACCGGGTTTTATAATATTTACGGATAGCTGCCCGCAATTCTGTGTTTTCAGCAGTTCTGTAAAGCTGCCGCGCTGATCCGCGTTCGTTTTCAATGGGAAAGCCATCCGCTTGGGCGGCAGATAGGAAACGAAGGTACTGTAAAGCTTTTTTTCAAAGCTGTGTTCCGGTATATCTGGTTGTAGCAATGTTTCGGGCCAAGCGCGAAATAACAGCAACAGCTCAACCACCTTGCTAAGCGTTACTCTGTGCGTTATAGGCACATAGCAGAACCGTTCTCCTTCTATCGAACTGACTCCGTCATAATCGCATCGATGCGGCGCATCCGCAAGCAACGCGAGCATTTCAGCCACCAAATCGTCAATATAGAGCAATTCCAATTCAATTGCCGCATCATTAATCGTAATAGGCATGTCATGCGCTATATTGTGGCAAAATGTTGCCACGACTGAATTATAACACGGGCGGCACCATTTGCCGAACACATTCGGGAAGCGGTAAATCAGCACATCGGCGCCGGTATCGGCAGCATAGCCACGCAGCCGCCCCTCGCAAGCAAGCTTTGCCATACCGTATTCGCTCCCTGCATACCGCCCTGTAAGCGATGCCTGCGCCGAGCTTGCCAACATCACCGGACAGCGGTTATCGGCCGCTTTAAGCGCAGCAATCAACGCCTCAAGCGGTTCAGCGTTACCCGGCAGATATTCCTCATCTGCTTTAGGGCGATTAATCCCGGCAAGATGAAACACAAAATCCGCCTTTTTACAGAATTCCGCAAGCCGACTTAGCGGCGTATCCTTATTGTATTCATATATTTCATTTATATTCAGTTCCGGATGAGTCATATCCTTGCCATCGCGGATGCTTTTAAGCGCTTCAGTAAGATTTCTTCCCACAAAGCCGCGGGCGCCGGTAATAAGAATGTTCATCAGCATCTTCCTCCGAAAAGCTTCAGCTTCAGCAGCAGCCGCTTCATATCGTTTAAATCAAGCATATCCGTATTATGCGAAGTATATGGTTCAATCCGTGAAAGCTCTGCATTCCCCCTGGAAAAATAATTATCATAGTTCAAATCCCGGCTATCGGCATGAATACGGAAAAATCCATCCGATTCATTTGCACGCAGCATTTCCTCCGAGGTTACAAGCACCTCAAACAGCTTTTCGCCGTGGCGCGTGCCAATAGTCGTCATACCCAGATCGGAGCCCTTCAGTTCCAATATTGCCTGCGCCAGCGTTCCGATTGTCGCTGCCGGAGCTTTTTGCACGAAGAGGTCTCCCTGCTCTCCATATTCAAAGGCATACAAAACAAGATTTACGGCGTCTTCAAGCGTCATCATAAAGCGGGTCATGTTTGGATTTGTGATGGTTAATGGCTTGCCCTCCCCTATTTGGGAGCAAAACAAAGGAATGACCGAGCCGCGTGACGCCATAACATTGCCGTACCGCGTCAGGCACAGCACGGGATCGTCCTTCAACATCTGCCGCGCCCGGGCAATGACATTTTTCTCCATCACCGCCTTGGTCATGCCCATTGCATTGATTGGATAGGCAGCCTTATCGGTAGAAAGAAAAATTGCTTTTTTAACACGGTTCTCCACGCAGGCGTCTATTACGTTGTTTGACCCGATCACATTGGTTTTCACCGCCTCCATCGGAAAGAATTCGCAAGAAGGTACTTGTTTAAGCGCCGCGGCATGAAAGACATAATCCACGCCGCGAAACGCCGGGGCAATGGAACGATAATCCCGCACGTCTCCTATATAGAACTTTATTTTTTCTGCATACTGTGGATATGCTTTCTGATATATGTGGCGCATATCGTCCTGTTTCTTTTCGTCGCGGGACAATATTCTGATTTCGCGTATATCCGTTGTCAGGCACCTATCCAGCACCGCATGGCCAAACGAACCCGTACCTCCTGTAATAAGAATAATTTTTTCGAAGAACATACTCATACTCACGACTTCCTTTCTAATATGTTAACAGACGGCGAACGAATACGCCTCATACAACGTCCGCACTTAATTGCCGCCAAGTCCGACTTATATGGGTTTTATAGTCTGAACACCTTTTCAATCGCTGTCAAGGCGGCATTTTGTATTTTGTCCGCTAAATTCGTTACTATCTCCCTGATTTTTAATATTTCAAATGCCTTATGCCGTAAATATTCAATCATAGCGCAAACGAGAAACACCGCCACCGCCATCCCAATAACAATCAATACAAGAAATGGACTGTTAACAAAGTCCATAGGCCGCAATAAATCCTGCCAGATGAATCTTCTTACTTCCGGCTGCTCATGAATCAAATAGATTCCCAAGGTAAGCGGTGATAGCCGCAATATAGCCCCCTGAAGCTTTCCATCGGTAATGTTCAATCCTTCAAAAAAGCGAAACAGACAGGCAGACCCTATAACCATAGTAATGGAATTATATGATAGAAAAAGGTTATCTCCTCTCACTTCGCCCATAGTTTTAAGCATAATCCACGTTATTCCTATCTTCCATGCCGCGGCGAAAAGGCAGGCAAGCAAATACCCCCATAAATACATTATATGTGTCCGCTTAGCGGGATACAGCCTAAAATATGCTGCAAACAGATACAAAAAAGCAAAGAATAACGGGTCATATGAATTTGTTGAGGAGAACTTTTCCCAGAAAACCAAATTTTGCAGGGCGATGTACATTGCAAAAAATCCTGACAAAAAAATGGCGTGCGTCTTTTGGCTCATTGCCCGAATTGCCGCATTCAGGAGAGGAACCAAAGAATACATTAGAACATATGTCGTTATAAACCAGTATCTTTGCTGCGTTATGGGGAAGCAGGCTTTTATTAAGGATTTTAAGTCCAAGTCAACGGCTCCGCAAAAATATAAAACAATATAAAGACCTATCGACCAGAAAAATGCCTGTCCCCAAATAAGAATGGCCCTTTTAAGCTGAAATTCCCGCATACAAAGAAAATACCCGCTAATCAATACAAAACAGTTTACATGAACAGAAAGGACCGTTCTGAGTATGCTAATGATGAAGTAATTCGCGCTGTTCGCAGGCAGAGCATCTAAGACCTTACCGTGAAAAAGTGCATGTCCCAATACAATCAAGAACATACATAAAACCCGCAGCAAGTCCAGCGATACGTTTCTCTCTGTATGCTTGCAGTTCATATTCATTTCTCCGTTTGCGCGAGCAATTCTATCCATTTTACATTTAACCTCCGGTATCCCTTCCCGGTCAGCCGCCATGCCAAACTTAAAATCGCATTCTCAATGTTTTCGTCACCTATAATTTCAGGGACGAAATGCGCTTCAGGTTTTGGCTGAACCGTTTCAGATTTAGCAGGCCCAAGCTTATAATATACCCTCCGCCGGCTATAATCAGCACCAGCGGATAGTATACGCCGTTTAGGTTGAGCCAATATCGCACTGCGGCAAACACGCAGAACCCGCCGATGCATTCACCGACAAACTTAACAATAAAAGCACGTTCAAAAAAAGCTCCGATGGTTACGCGCAGCTCTTTGGCACTGTAATGCAAAATTACGCTTCCCATGCCCAAGGACACCAGCAATGTCGCTATTGCGGGGCCCGGAATGCCGAGCAGATGATACAGCAGTATATTAAGAACAAAATTTACCGCCAGCCCCGCAAATCCCAACTGCATCAGCAGCTTTGTTTTGCCGGATGCCGTTAAAATCAATGTAATACTTGCGAAGTGAAATACATCAACAAGTATATAAATGCAAAAAACCGGCAGTCCGCTTAAATACTTTTCGGAATATAGCAGTTCCATGGCCTCGGGTGCTGCCACCAGCACGCCAAATGCCAGTAAAGCGGTTGACACATATGATATTTCCAAATATGTACGGTATGTTTCTATCGCTTCATCATATCGCTTTCCCGCAATTTGCCGTGTAATATATGGTAGCAATACCGTCATGAACGATACAAGCAGTATATCGAACGGCAATACCTTGGCGGCATTGGAATAAACAGCAAGCGTTTCCGTGTCCGACATGGCTGAAATCAGATATTTGTCCAAATCTCGATTAAGCGTATTCACAATCGTGAATACGGCCATGGGTATGCTGTATTTCAGTATGCTTCCCGATAAGCCAAAATCACAGGAAGTGAGGCGTATACAGCAGCCCGATTTTCTTAACGACCATATAAAAAACAGGATTTGCCCAACGTTCAACGTAACGGATACCGCAAAGATAAGCCCTATATCCCTCAAATACATTCCGACCGCTATCGCACATGCAAGCTGAACAAGCGAAACGATAAGATTCCTTATTGCAAGCCGTCGCGCTTTTCCCACCGAAACGAACAAAACCTGTAACAATGAAGTGCCATTCTGGAGCAGAGGAAGGATTGCTGCAAATATAAGGTATTTCCTCAACTCCTGATTACCAAAGTATTTGCAGATGGGCCCTGACAGCAGAAGAATCGCTGCACCTGCAAGCGTTCCCGTACAGCATTGCAGCGTTAATATTGTTGCAATATATGATTCCCTTTTTTCCGTCTCCTTCGTACCGCAATAATAGAAATTGGCCGCATCTATAAATCCCAACATCGTTAAAGATACCGTGGTTGAAACGATAAGCAAAACCTGCGAGTATGTGCCATATTCAAATTTTGAAAGATATGTGGACAAAACCCGTGTGGTTATAAGGCTTAGGCCCATCGTCATCAATCTTACTGCGGCAAGTATGATGGCGTCGCCCGATGTCGTATTGCCGCTAAGCCGGCCTTTTCTTTTCATGCTTTACATCCTTTTATGCATATCGCTTCTATAAAGAATCAACGGCCAGCTTCACAAATGCGGCCGTTCTCTCGCGGTTATGATTCTTTCGCCCAAGTTTTCCTGCCAAATCAGCATATTCAACACGCAGCTCTGGGTCATATACCAGTTGTTCAAGGCTATACCTTAATTCAATCGGGTTCGTAGCAACAACGGCTCCGTTCGCCCCCTTTAGGTATTTTGCCGATGTGCTTTCGGCGGGCGCATAGCAAAGGATTGTGCGTCCTGCACATAAATACTGTGCAAGCTTTGTCGAAAATGCGAAACGCAGCTTATGAACCATTGCTGCATCAAAGCTTTCGGCATGAATCAGTATATCGGATTTTTCCGCAACATCATGCAATACATCAGCCGAAACAAAGCCATGATACCTTATATTGGAGCGTAATCCCATTTTCTCCTTATCCGCATCGGCGGCATTACCGTATATATTCAAAGATAGGCTGCTGTCAATTTCGTGTAGCACATCTGCAATTTGCAAAAGTGAGTCCACGCGGCCAACCCCCAAATTGCCGAAATACGAAAGCACCAATTCAAAGTTAGGACGATACTCCGAGCAAACATAAGTCGCACTATTGTAAGCAACTATCTGTTTTGAGCTTGCTTGATAAACCTTTGAATACTCATCCATAAGCGGTGTACAGTTAAAAATAGCCAGTGATGAGCTTTCATTTAGGCGCTGATACAGCTTTTCCGCCTTGCGATAATACGCGCGTTCCAACCCTTTTCGCGTTTTGATATCAATGATTCGGTAGGCTTCTCCATTGTAGAGTACCAGCTTTGCAGCAGTACGTTCAACCGTCCTTAGCACAAGCCTGTCCATAAAGATACTTTCACCAACCATATATACAATCACATCAGGCGCAAATTCATCGATCCAGCGCTCTAACGCCTTATGACCCCATGGGCTGATTGCCCACAATATTTCACGCAGCCACTTAAGCCGGAAATTGTACTTCCTTTTTTTTAGCCACAATGGAATCCGCGAAGGGGATTTAGCCGCATCGCTACGCGAGGTATGGGCTTCATTCTCAATCATATCCTCCGCGCGAAAAATATGATTTGCCCGTTTCATGGCAAACGCCGACATCATCTGCATATCCGTCACGCGAAAGTAGTTATCCGCAGCCGAAAAGTCAGGCGGTTCTACATCACAGTAGAATTCTGCTTTTTCACCACTGTTCCATGCGGAAAGTAGGTTTTTCATTGTAATTCCATTTGCATTTTCATCAGAAAATCCGCTATGGGAAAATAATAATATATTACTCAATATCCCTTTTACCCTTTCACAGCCATCTCTTATATATCAGTTTCCCCTGTATTTCACCACTTGCGCCGGATTGCCACAAGCAACAGCATAGGGTGGAACATCCTTTGTTACCACTGCTGACGCTCCTATAATAGCCCCGTTCCCAATGGTTACGCCGGGTAATATTGTTACTCGACTCCCTATCCAAACATCGTTGCCGATATAGACCGGTTTTTCGGTTGTTCCGCCTTGCTCCTGCATTGGGATATCCGTTCGTGAAGTTTCGTGATTATAGGTATAAATAAAGCACTCACGTCCCATCATTACATGATCACCAATAATAACCCGCCCATAGAGTCTGCAATCCTCTCCAATTCCAGAAAAATTTCCAATTTCTGTTGTTCGTGAAAAATGGGCTCTTCTTTCTATGTTGATATATTCCCCAACTTTTGTGAGCATTAACTTGGCGGCTAACGCACGAATCTGCTTGCTGCCAAAGTTAATCTTAGCATCTGATTTGGGAAGATGATTCCCAATGACATGATAAAGCATATATCCTGCTATATAAGAAAGTTTCATATTAGCTAAGTAACCTCTCCCCTTGCAAATTTTCATTTTGTGGAATGCCTACGGAAATAACAGCGAGATAAAGCAAAGTATACACTGAAACAGAAACCATTCCCTGTAGTGAAGAAAATAATGCAATAAATACTATCAACGGTGAATAATTGAACAGTTTAGATGCCATGCTGTTCGTTATAAACTTTTTCCATATTCCAACAATTAGACTGCCGAAATAGAAAATGTACAATATCAACCCGATCAATCCAGTATAGTATTGAATTTCCAAGAATAAATTGTGTGTGCCTTTTTTTAAAATCTGCGCAGACATACCTTTTCCAAAAAGCACTGTTCTATTAGATGACAATATTTCGCGTCCATATACTTCAAGAAGAACAGAGCGGCCTGTTGTCAACTCACTCACAGAAGAAGTGTTGGTAATTCGGTATAGCGTAGTTTTAAATAACGTATTTGAAAGAAAAATCGCCAAAAGTACTGTGCCGATGGTATACGCAATAGCAAGCGTATAACGTTTCCCCCGAATCAAATAGAAAAGGCATAAAAGCCAATACAAGCACAGAAGAAACAAAAATGTTTTGCTATATGTTAACGCGCCAAACAAAAGCATACATGCAATTCCCAACATGAACAGATATTTCTGTATATATTTTTTGAAATAAAGCAAAGTGAGCAAAACAATAGACATGATTACAAGTGACATATAATAATTGGGATCGCGAAATAACCCTTGAAAACGTGTAAGGCTACTGCCAAAATACGCCGCAACTCCCCGCCCGACAATACGGATTATCGCGGAAGAATACCGGAATATTAGTGCATACACAGAAGATACTGCCAAATTTAATATAAATACTTTAATATCCCATACGATGGTTTGTGTATCAAGAAACGATATCATTCGATGTATGATTAGCAATTGGCTAACGCATAGTACAAAATCGCCAACCGAATACTGCATCCTCGACATGAGATAACACGCAAGAAGTACTAATGGAACCAACGCCTTATCCAACACCAGTCCATCTCTAATAAAAAGCCAAACCTCCGCAATTAGGCTTAAAACAATAACGAAAGAGAAACCTCCCGGAAGAGTAAAAACATTGGCTGCGCTAATCAGGCAGCAGTAATCAACGCTGAATACACGCTCATCATATTTCACCAAACGATATAAACATATCAGAAACGCCGCATAGTTTAACCATGAGTTCACAAACGGAGATAGGTAAATGAGCGCCAAAATAGCACAAATACCGGGTATCGGATAATATAAACTGTCCTGAGTTGGTTTAATTTGTTTCATTTCATTTTCCTATCAACGTAGCAAATCGCTCTTTCGATTTTTCATTATCAACTTCAGCGTATCGATTTTGTAAACGGGTATGTTTCAATGCGCCACGGTTCAGAAGTATTTCTTCGAATGCTCTGTTAATCGAATCCTGATCATTCCCGCAAACCCAGCCGCAGTCACGGTCTAATATCATTTCCTTGGCGGAGGTTGTGTCGGTGCTTAGTACGGGAAGGCCTAAGCAGTAAGCCTCGTCAATTATCATTGGCGCAGCCTCATGATAAGAGGTTATCAGCAGCAAGTCCGCATTGCACATAAAGCCATACGGATTGCTTTGGCTCCCATGGAATACAACGGCACCCTGCAGTCCCAATTCTTCCGCCAAATTGCGAAGCTCATTCTCCTTCGGCCCGCTGCCGACTAAATGGAGCATTGCCGGTATACCCTGCCTGCGGGCATGTTCTATTGCGCGAATTGCGCGTTCAAGCCCTTTCTCGTGCGCAAGACGCCCTACCGTAACTATGTTAAGCGTTTCCGAATCAAAGGTATATGGGGTCTGTGCGGCAAGCGCTTTGATTTTATCATAGCGATGGAAGTTAGGCACCGTTTGGCATTTTTCTGCCAGCATAGGCATCGCCTTGACAAAAGAATCCCTGCATCCGTCCGAACACGCCGCTATTGCGTCAAACGCAGCATAGTCCGCATTGTTTGCATCGCAGTTTGCTCCGCAGCGCAAATAGTCGCAGTGCAGAAACGCTATTTTACGATCTGCGTTGACTTTTTTCAATATAAACTCATTGCACCCGCCATAAAATCGTCGCGGAGCGCCGTTGTGCAAATATGAAATTGCACAATCGTAATGCACAGGCAGCTGCTCCTGAGTGCGCAGCAAAAGCGGCATTATCGCCTTGCGTCCAAGCAGCCTGCAAATTCCGGCTAAAATACCGCGCGTGAAGTAGTCGCCGAGATGGTCGGAGCATTCTTTTTGGCTAATGCCAAGGTAACGAAACAGCGAACCGCACGAAAGCACATGCACCCGTTCAGGAATATCCTTCATGTACTCGCCTATCGGCTCGAACAGGAATAAAGTAATATCATATTGATCGTAAACCGACCATAAAAGGTTGCACAGGCTTTTCTGCACACCTCCGATTTTCATATTATTGTTTACAATAAGTATCTTTTTCATGGCTTATAGGGTTCCAGCCTTTCCCCGCCTTTAACCCCCGCCAGCATCAACTTTATTCGCTTGGGACACGGAATATCCGTATGCTTCTTTACCCTTATTGCAAAGTATAGCGCCGCTGCGTGGCGGCAACGCGGGAACAGATATGCCATCAATGCGCCCTTATCATAAAAGTATTTTTCGTTGCATCCCGTAAACCACGAAGATGTATCCTTGCTGCACCTTCCCAATACGGCATTGGTTGAATATATCTTGAGTCCACCGGATAGACATTCCTTTATAAACAGGGTATCCTCGCCCGAGCCATATATGCATCCCCCGCCGAAAAAGGTACTGAACTCAATGCCGCGCTTACGAACGGCGCTTAGCCGCACTGCGGTCACTGCGGCGCCGAAGCGCAGCGAATTCCACAGGCGTCTTCTTCTTTCCCCCGGGCGACGACGCTCTGTAACTACGCCGTTTTTTGTATAATCAATTCCAAAAATCAAAATATCCGCATCCGGATAAGCTCCGAACGCGGAGATAACCAACTGCGGCATTTCGTCCGTGTATGTCACATCATCATCTGCGAACAACACATATTCTGCATCTGCAGCGGCCAATGCAATATTGCGGTTTTTTCCCACGCCGCGCGTACAGGTTGAAATCATCTGCACACTGCCGAAGGGATATTGCCGTACATTGCAGGAATCATGATCCGTCTGATTTGCAATGATTGCATCGCACTTCAGGTTCATTTTTTCAACAAGTGAAAAATCCGTCTGATGCATTGCCGCAACCAATACCTGCAAATTTGTCATGTGTTTTTTCTTCCCCGCTTTACCCTGCGCGCAGGCATTCGCCTGTGCGCAGGGCGTATCGCTTAAGCTGCTTTACCTTACCATCTTGCCGTCTTGGGCAAATTCGTATTGCCCTGCAGGTAGCAGGTTGTTTGTGACGGTAATCCAATAATTCCTGCCATGCACCACCTCGCAGTTGGAGGTCTTTACATAGTAGTAATTGCCATCTATCTGTATCAATCCGGCTCCGGTCAGCTTGCCGTCCACATAGTAATACAGGCTGCCGTTTTCAGCAACTATTCCGTTCTTCACCTCTTCGGGGAACACTATTCTGCCTTGCTCATCAAATTTGTAGATGCCTTCATCCAGCAGGCCATTTGTCTTGGTTATCCAGTAACTCTGGTCGCATACAAACGCACCGGTTGAGGTTTTGGCATAATAGTAATATCCGTCGATCTGCATCAAGCCGTTTGCAATGATAACACCGTCCACACAATAATAGTAGTTTCCACCGCTTGGGTATAGGTATATCCCGTTCGGATAGTCTTCAAAGTGTTCTATTATACCGTCACTGCCGAACTTATAGTTGTTTCCGGCGGGCAGCTTCAAGTCGTTGTTATAAACGACTTTACACTGAGGTTTTTCATCCGATCCCTTGAATGCCTTTCCTTTGTTATCCGGAACATCCGGATTCGGATCAAAGTAATAATAATACCCTCCGCCGCCGGGTACTTCAACCCTAACAAGACCCTTATCCTTCACAACGCCGCCGTTTTCTACCCAATAGATATCGCCAGCGTCATTTGTATTTACGCCATTCATCTTGCTTTGGAATACGCCATCATTGTCAAATACGAACAGCGTGCTGCGCCCGTCCTTATCCAGCTCTTGCCATCCTGTGACCACATAACCATATGCATTGAAGTAATACTCGTGTTCTTCAATGGTTGCCCACGTCTGGTTATACGTCTTTTTGCCGTTTTCAAGATATGTCTTGCCGTTTTCATCGGTTATCCAGCCGGTATATGTATAATCATATATTGCCTTTACAGTCATATCTCCGGCGGGCATTGTTTCAGGCAGCGCAGGTGACCACTCCTTGAACGTATAGCCGTCCTTTGTCGGGGCTTCGGGTGCGGTTATCGCCGTGCCGTAGTCCAGCGTTATGGAATCAATCGTATTGCCGCCGTCCGTATCGAACGTTATGGTGTACTGATTTATTGTCCACTTCGCCGTCAGTGTCAGGTCGTGCATCGGCATCTTATCGGCTTCAAAATTGAATTTCTTTTCTTCATCGCCGTCCGTATAATACCAGCCTTCAAGCGTATGACCTTCCTTGCTTACATCGGCAGGCGCATGAATTTCGGTTCCCCATTCAACGTCAGCAGGTTCCCCTTCATAGCCCTCAGCCTCAAACGTAAGCTTATATTTATTCTTTGCCCATTGTGCCGTTGCTACTATGTTCTGTGCGGGCATTTTTTCGGGTAACTCGGGTAACCATCCTGCGAATGTATAACCTTCCTTGGTCGGGTCTGCGGGCGCGGTTATCGCTGCGCCATACGCAAAGCTATCATTCGTCTTCGTGCCGTCAACATCCCAGGTTATCGTGTATATATTAGGTACTTCTCTGAACTCAGCCGTATAGGTAGCATCTTCAGTAGCAAGCTTAAGTTCAGGCTCCCAGCCGATGAACTCGTATGTATACTCCGCCGTAGCAGTCTTGGTAGGATCATTCTCGCCATAGCTTGGCAGTGTGTTATACTCTACCGTCGTTATTGTTCCCTGACCATCTACTATCCATGTGATGTTATACGTCTTCGCTTTCCACTTTGCCTTTATGTACAGGTTCTCCGCCGGCATTGTTGCGGGGATGTTCTTATCCCAACCGTCAAACACATAGCCTTCCTTGGTCGGGGCTGCGGGTGCGATTATATCCGTGCCGTAGTCCTGCGTTATGGACTCAATCGTACTGCCGCCGTCCGTATCGAACGTTATGGTGTACTGATTTATTGTCCACTGCGCCTTTATGGTCACGTTCTCTGCGGGCATGGTTGCGGGTATCGCCATATCCCAGCCAGCGAAGGTATAGCCTGTCTTGCTCGGATTCTCGGGTGCAGTCACTGCCGTATTGTAATCCTGCGTTATGGGCGCGATATAGCTGCCGCCATCCGTATCGAACGCTATGGTGTACTGGTTTATAGTCCACTTGGCCGTTATGGTTACGTTTTCAGCAGGCATTGTCACAGGGATGTCCTTATCCCAACCGGCGAAGGTATAGCCTATCTTGGTCGGGTCTGCGGGTGCGGCTATCGGCGTGCCGTAGTCCGCTATTATGGGTGCAATTTCAGTGCCGCCATCCGTATCGAACGTTATGGTGTACTGATTTTTTATACCCCAGCAAGCATGCAGCACGAGATTCTCAGCGGGCATTGTTGTTTGTGTAAACAATGTGCCATCTTCTTTTGCCCAGCCGATAAAGTCGTAACCTTCTTTGTTAATAGCCCCGATATATTGTGATATATCCGCTCCATAATCATCGTGGATTGTTATCTGTTCAGTACCATCAACCATCAGCGTTATGGTGTACTGATTTACAGTCCACTTTGCCGTTATGGTAACGTTCTCTGCAGGCATGGTTGCGGGTATCGCCCTATCCCAGCCAGCGAAGGTATAGCCTGTCTTGGTCGGGTCTGCGGGTGCGGTTATCGCCGTGCCGTAGTCCTGCGTTATAGCCAGAATTTCAGTGACGCCGTCCGTATCGAAGAACGTTATGGTGTACTGATTTATTTTCCACTGCGCCGTTATGGTAACGTCCTCTGCGGGCATGGTTGCGGGTATCGCCCTATCCCACTTTACAAAGGTATAGCCTGTCTTGGTCGGGTCTGCGGGTGCGGCTATATCCGTGCCGTAGTTCTGCGTTTTGGATGCAATTTCAGTGACGCCGTCCGTATCGACGAACGTTATGGTGTACTGATTTATTTTCCACTGCGCCGTTATGATCATGTCCTCCGCGGGCATGGTTGTGGGGATGTCCTTATCCCAACCGGCGAAGGTGTAACCTGTCTTGGTCGGGGCTGCGGGTGCGTTTATCGCCGTGCCATAGACCTGCTTTATAGGCGTAACAGATGTGCCACCGTCCGTATTGAACGTTATGGTGTACTCTATTGGCGTTTCTGTAAACTTGGCCGTATAGGTTGTGTCGCCGGTAACCTTGGTTATATCAGGCTCCCAACTATCGAACGTATAACTATAATACGCATCCGAAGCCTTAGTAGGCTCGGCATGAGTAGGAATTGCGCCGTATGCTACTTCGGTAGTTTCCTCATCGTCGCCAATTACCCACGTTATTGTATACATCCTTGTGGTTTCGGTGAACTGCGCCGTGTAGGTTGCATCGCCCGTGACGGTGGTGATATCAGGAGTCCAACCGCTAAACGTGTAGGTGTACTGCTCTGTGGCAGGCTTGGTCGGGGTAACACCGTTATAAATAGGCTTTTCGCCGTACGCCACCTTGCCGGACTGAAGCACATCGTTACCGTTTTTCCAAGTTATGGTGTACTCGTTGACCATCGGCTCAAACACCGCTGTATAAATCACATCGCCCGTGACGGCGGCAACTGCGGGAGTCCAGCCCTTAAACGTGTAGGTGTACTGCGCATCGCCTTTCTTGGTCGGGGTTGCGCTGTTATACTCAGGCTTTGTGCCATATACGACGTTTTTGTCTGTTTCAAGCACCGTGCCGTCATAATTCTTCCACGTTACGGTATACTCGTTGACCGTCTGCTCAAACACCGCCTTGTACTCCTTATTGCCTGTGACAGCGGTGATTTCAGGAGTCCAGCCCGTAAACGTGTAGGTATACTGCTCTGTGGCAGGCTTGGTCGGGGTTACACCGTCATAAGTTGGCTTTGTGCCATATTCCACCTGCTCGGTTTTAAGCACCGTGCCGTCATAATTCTTCCACGTTACGGTGTACTTGTTTACGATTGAATCAAACTGTGCCGTGTAGGTTACATCTTCGGTAACCACCGTGTTTTCGTCAATCTGGGGTTTCCAGCCGCTGAACGTGTAGGTGTACTGCGCGGTTTTTTCCTTGGTCGGAGTTTCACCGTTATAAATAGGCTTTTCGCCGTATGCTACTTCGGTAGTTTCCTCTTTGCCGTCAATTACCCACGTTATTGTATATTTCCTTGCGGTTTCGGTGAACTGCGCCGTGTAGGTCACATTGCACGTGACAGCGGTGATTTCAGGAGCCCAGCCCTTAAACTTGTAGGTGTACTGCGCATCGCCTTCCTTGGTCGGTTCTTCGCCGTTATACTCAGGCTTTGTGCCGTATTCAACGTTTTCGTCCGTTTCAAGCACACTGCCGTCCCAATTCTTCCACGTTACAGTGAATTTCTGTATCTCCCACTGTGCATACAGCGTCGTATCCTCCGTAAGGCTTACGGTTGCCTTGTCGGCATAGTCTGTGCCGCTGCCGTCCGCCGCCGTGTTCCAGCCTTTGAAGTCATGGCCTTCGCGGGTGAAAGCGTTGGCTGTCAGCTCTGTATCCGTACTTACAGGCACGGTCTGCGGCTCCATTGTGCCTTTGCCGTTATTGGCATCGAATGTTACGGTTACCTTGGGCGTGGGAAGAGTTGTGCCCCATCTGCCATCGTCATAGTAGAAAGTGGTTCCCGCGCTTGCGCCTTGCGTTTCGGTGTAGCTACCGTCCGCATTATGCAGCTTGGCGGCGGTGATGGGGATAGTCACCTCTTTATTGCCATTTGCATTATACTGATAGGTTGCGGTCGCCTTGCCGGGTGTGCCCTGCTGAATGTACTTGCCGGTTCCGTTGCTGCTGCAAATATCAGCGCCGCCTTTGGTAGTGTAGATGGCGCCAATAGCCGTTACGCTGCCGTTTACATCCATCTTGGCATCGACCAAATCGTTGTTAGAACGGTTATATGCCTTGCCCGGTGCATACGCCACGGACTTAAACTTACAAGGACCCCAAACGAAGTTATCGCTGTTCCACTCATCGCTGTCATAGAAATAGATATTTTTTCCGTTTGCAACTGTCAGGCCAGCGCCCTCGGCAATATTGACCTCAACGCCCGCCAACAGGGCGGCATCCTGATTGATGGTCACATTTCCGGACTGAATATTAATTGTGATATTATTGGTAATGGGCAGCACATAGCTTGCGGAGTCGACACTCATACCTGCAAGCTTCAATGACAACGTATTCAATTCAGCTGCACCGTTTACCGTGAATATAAGGCGGTCTCTCTTTTCGTCGTAATCCTTGGTAAAGCTGCCGGACACAACCTTAAACATGCCATCATTGCCAATAAAGTTTATAGCAGTTGTATAAGTAGTGCTCATAGCGTATACGCCGCTATAAACCTGTTCGTTGGCGCCGGCATTCAGCGTCAAAGGTACTTCAATATTCTGCACGAAATACTGCGAGAAAGGGAACACCTCATTGCCCATGCCGGAAGATGCGGTGCCGCCGCGGAAGTCCGCGATTTGATAGAACTCATACACCGTTGCGCCGGATTCAGCCAGAATAGAGCCGCTGCCGGAGATAAAGCCCCATGCATAGAGATTACCGCCGTTCTTGACTGTAATGGAGCTGTTATCCGCCATTTTGATGTATCCATAATCACCAACGGGACGTCCTTGCTGACCGCCGCCAGCGGCAAAATACCTGCCGCCCAAGCTGATCGCGCCATTGACGGTAATGGACGTGCCTTCGCTCATCGTCAGCGTTCGGAAAGGCTTAGACGCGGGAGTCGTCCGAATCGCCGCAGGAGCATCCGTATACAGTGTCCCTGCCGCATCGAAGGGGATCAACAGCGTGATTCCCGCCGGAATGGTATAATTACCGCTGATTGAGCCATCGGTAGCCAAGGTAATCTTGGACTGTTTATTTGCCTGCGCATAAGCAACCGCTTCGTTCAGGTCGTCAAACACCTGACCGCCCGTTTCAAATAGGGCTAAATCCTTGCTGACAAACCGCGCCGTTATGGTGCAGTCGCTTTCAATGTTCAGTGCCGCCTTGGGAGAAGTGTTGATATACTTTCCGTCGGTCACATTGTACCAGCCCATGAACTGATAACCAGCCGCCGGGGTCGCCGCTACCTGATAAGCAATCAGGGAGCTTTGGGTATTTGTATAGGCTTCGGTTATTGCTTTCCCGTCCACGGTATAGGAGCCGTTTTTGGCGGGCTGGAATGTCACAGTAGCACTCACATTACTAACCAAAGCCACATTGGTCATGTTTATCTTGGTGGCGGCGCTGGTGCTGCCGGACTTAATGTAAACCTTGATTGATGCATTGGGCGCCAGCTCCTTGGAAAACTTGCTGTTTGCGGTAACCGCTGTTCCATCCACCTGAATAGTGCCGCTGTTTTGCTCTATTGCATAGTCAAACGAAAGGGTTGCCTTTGTGGTTTTATTATTTGTGATTGTAAGTGTGGACTCGTAATGTGTATCTCCACACGTTCCTCCGGTGCCGGTAGCTGAACCGATTATTTGAGTGCCATTGGCGCTCCACGCATTGTCTGCATCGCCAGTAAAGCTTAGGCCTATGTTTTCGTCGGCCAAGCCCGTGACTGTTCCGCTTGTCGCCGCCAGCGCCGCAGCGTCAAGCTGCGGGAAAACAGGCAGCACTATGCAAATCGCAAGCGTTATTGCAAATAGCCGCTTTAGTACATTTTTCATTTCCTCATTCCCCTCTTTTTATTTTCTCTGTTCTTTAGTTCCAAATACACGCTAAGCCCAATGGCTATAGATATAACCGCCCACACATGGCCAAGGTGCAGCAGCGATGATCCTTCCGCCACGCGGAACCATTCGCATATAAAGCGGAATATGCCGTAAACCAGCATATATAACGGATACAGCGTTCCGCGGATATACTTTCCGCGCTTCAGCTTGATGACAAGCACAATAAACAGCACCGCGTAAAACAGCACCTCAGCCTCCCGCGTAGGCCAACGCACACCGGAGCTGTTGATAAGCGCCCCAAGGCAGCATCCGCTCAATATGCAGTTCACCCTTGCGCACATAAGCGTAAACACTATGCACACGGTAAAAACATCGAATACATCCGCCATGTTCCGCTTTGTAAGCTTAGCAAATATAAAGTAAAACAGCGGCATGAAGAATACGCCGCCAAACAGGCTCATGTTTCCGAGTGCGCTCTTATCAAAGCCTTTTTCCGCAAGGGCAAATACCATTACGCAGCCCACGCCAATAAGGGTGTGCAAAATGGATATGATAATCGTGCCGACGGTTTTAATATGAACCCTATTCCGCTGTATTGTTAGCCAAACAATATTGAATATTGTTCCTACTGCCAGCAGCAGTACCAACGTGTTTTCATGCATCCAGCTTGTCACTGCGTTCAAGCCCGAATCCCCCTCCTTTGCTTTTTACTTTTTCAAAGCCTGTTTTTTTCACCGTATGGGGGAGGCGCAATACACATCCCCCATACAGCGGCCGATTGGATTTTATGACCTTATCATCTTGCCATCGGCGGCAAAGTTATACGGACCGGCGGGAAGCAGGCCGTTGGTCAGGGTTACCCAGTAACCCCTGCCGTGTACAACCTCGCTGTTAGAGGTCTTTACATAATAGTAATCGCCGTCTATCTCAATCAGTCCTGCCGGGGTCAGCTTGCCGTCCACATAGTAATACAGGCTCCCGTTTTCGGCAACTATTCCGTTCTTCACCTCGGGATCGGGATTAGGATCGGGATCAACCGCAGGCGGGTCTATCATCTTGCCTTCGGCATCGAATTCATACTGGCCGGCGGGGAGCAGGCTGTTGGTCACGGTAATCCAGTATTTCTGGCCCTTTACAGCGGTGCTGGTGCTTGTCCTGAAATAGTAATAATCATCATCTATTTTTACCAAGCCCACGCCTTCCTGAATAATACCGCTTACGCAGTAATACGTTCCGCCGTTATAGTCAAACAGGCCTGTAAGTTGTTCCTGCCATACGCCGTTTTCATCGGCGGCATAGCGCGTGGGATACTCGTAAATGGTGAAAATACCGGTTTTCACATAACCGTTGGGGCCATAGCCAAGGTAATACTTCTTGCCGTCAAGCTCAATCCACTTGTTGCACATCCATTCGCCGGCCCAACGGTAATGCGTACCGTGGGAATCCTTAACAAAATCGCCGCGCACAAGCCTTTCGTTTTCAAAAACGTAGTTGTAGCCGTCTATTTTTTGATTTCCGTCAACAGCCTTAAACGTTGTCGGATCAAAGTAGAAATAGCAGTTGTTGCCATTCTCATCCAGCAGATTCCACCAGCCTGACCTTGCCGCGCCCTTGATGGCGTAGTATCTTGCGCTGTCCAACAGGAACATGCCGGTAATCTTGCCTTCGCTTGCGCCTGTCGTTTCATTGAAGCGGTAGTAATATTCCGTGCTGCCGTCCGAAATGTCGGGTACCTTGTGGATTCCCTTCAGCGCGTTATTATCAACAAAGTAATAAGGCACTCCGTTGATGGTTTTCCAGCCCGTCCATGACCCCCTGTCCAGCACAAACTTGTCAGTGAAGTCCTGATAGGATTCGCAATAGAAATGGCCTCCTTTGGGATGGATGGTATTTTCGGGCTCCTCATAAGGATAGATTCCGTACTGCTCCTGGAATGATGTCTGGCCGGCCATGTTATACAGAGCGTTTGCTCCCAGGTAGATATCGTAGCCAACGTTACCGGAATTTGTGATGCTCACGCACTGATCCTCATCCCAGGCCGCGCCGTCCTTTACGGTCAGTTTGATGCCGCTGAGTATGCAAATCGGGTTGGCGGTATCAGGGGAAATTGCCTGACTTTGTTTTATAAAGTTGCATTTAACGGTAAGAAGGTTGTTCTCATCTATTACAGCGGATGTCAGCCTGAAGTAGTCGTTGGATACCGTCAAATTGTCTATGTCCACATCAAGATTTTTATCAAACCGGAATGTTATCGTCACCTCTGTCTTCGAACTTACGCGCTCCGCAAGCTGAAGCAGCAAGTCCCACGCGGTAATATCTGCAATATCGCCGCCGGCAACCATGGCAAGCAAGGGCTCCAGCTTTTCGGGTACCTTAATCGTCATCATATCCAAGCCAAACACATAGGTAACGTCCATAGGCAGCTTCGGGTCGATAACATGGTAGCGATCCACCGTATCATCACCGCCGGGGAGATAGTCCGCATTGGTAACGGTCCTTGTCCATGCAAAGGTTCTATCGCCGCTTGTAGCGTTATCAAAGTCAAAAATGGCCTGATTTGCGCTGTACATGGCAACCTTCATACTTGCGCTGATCGAATAATCCTTATCAATCATTGCGGTAATCGTTACGTTTTTCAGCCCGGATTCTTCATTGCCTGTAAAATAGAATCCATTATCTACGGCTTCAACCGTACCCGCCGCTCTTTTACTCAGATCGAATTTGATATAGCCCGGGGTAATTGCAACGGGGTTTTCGTTATAAGTAGCAACCAGCGGAAGCCGCACGGGATCGCCATATATGGCATTGATGCTTGACTTTGAGAATTTAAGTCCATCCGGTTCAACCACATTAAGCGTCTTGCTTCCTATTACCGTTTCTCCGGACAAAAGCTGAATCTCTACGTTGCCTTCGGTTACGGCAGTAAATACGCCGTCCTCGGAAACGGTTCCAACGGCTTCGTCCAAGGATTTCCATGTGATGTCGGCGGGAAGCTCCGCCGGGTTGCCGGTTGCACTTACGCCCGTGGCTACCAGCTTGACCGAAGCGCCGGCTACCAAATAATCATAGGGGGAAGTAACCAAGGCGTGATCAAACTCCGTGGACAATGGGGCGGTTGAAACCACCATCAGCGATGAGCTGACGGAACGCTCGTAACCGTCCGACGGGCGATTCACTATAGCAGGCCTATCGCCTCCCTCGGGCTTTGCCACAAATGTGGTGGAGCCGCCGCCGTCCAGATTGATAGCGGTTACACAGCCGGCTTCAAGCATGATCTGCGCCACTTCTTCCATGCTGCCTCCGGCAGAGAAGGGCTCCTGGCGGCCATCCAGCACCATCAAAACGACGTTGCCGTCTTCCCTGATGCCTACGCATGTACGCGAATGACGGTTCTTCTGGTAGCTGTCGCTGGGCTTTACAACGATTTCTCCGTTCTCAATCAAATATATGCTGCCGCCGACAGCCTCCGTTATTTGATCCTTATATTCTGCATAATCTCCGGGTTTGCCTATAACTGCCGTGCCGTCTTTAAGAATGGCAAAGAAGTTTGAGCTGCCGGCGCCATGATACTCTTTGCCCTCCATAACCAAGGCACTGCTGGGGACGCCGGTGGTCATGTTATAGAAGTCCGCATTTACGCCAACTACGACGTTATAGTGTTCAATATAGGTCGCGGCATCATCAGGATCGGAGTGCCTACTCTGAGCAGCCGCCATTTGATCGGTCACGCGGGACATGGCCCAGCCCTGCGAGGGATCGTTGGCGTGATAGTTCGCATAAACGTTCACATCGCTGCGAGATATATCGGCAACTGCAATATAATAAACTATCTGCTTGCTGTCGGTGGTCAATGCATAGTTTATGGTTTGCGTCACGCCCGGCGCAACGGTTGTGGTATCCGAGGAGAATACGGAATAGTATTTATTTTCCGGCTCCGGCTTCGGCTCCTCGGGCTTGGGTTCCTCGGGGTCAACTGGGTCCGTGCCGTTCGGATCGCCTGCCAAATCGAACAAATAATCCGCAAATGCATAACAGCATGCCTTGCGCAGGGTTTCACAGTTGGGAAGATCGGTCAGAGAATAGGAGCTTTCAAGCGCGCCGATCAGCGTGTTGTCAACATATGTGTTCAGCACCTTGTTCCGTATGCCGGCCTTGGTAACCACGCCGCCGAGGCGGTTAGTCAGGAAATAGGAAGCGCAGTCGGCATCCGTAAGCGCTGCGGTAAAGTAGCTTTCTACAAGCGCACCCAGCGCCGTACCTTTATTCATCTCCGTAATGAGATAAAATGCATCCAAATCGCCGTAAAGGTCCGTATCGGTGAATGAATGATCAACTTCGTTTAGCGTGTTGAAATCGGCTCCAAGGTACTTGGCGCGTATGTTTGCGGAAAGAATTTCGACATCGGTTTCCGAGGTGTTCACCTTGTCCGGAATATCCACATTTTCCGCACAGAACATCAAATCGGAAATATCGCCTGCCCAACTGCCCATATCCGCACGGGCCTGAACCACCGCAGCAGTCATGCCCTGCACTTTAGCGTAGTTCGCCACGTCCATCGCGCCGAACACATGACCCATGTCGGCATGATTGCCATTGGGCAAATAAAAGTTCTTCAGGTTCTTCAACGCCGAAGCCGAAGTGCCGCTCGCGGCATCCTGCTCTGCAACATAGGCCGTAAATGCGGTGTTTTCCTTTCCGCATACCATTTCCCATGTGCCTGAGGTATATCTTTCAACGCCGGTGCGTATAAAGTTTATAATAAGCGCGTTGGCATCCTCGCCGGCGTTTTCTGCCGCATAAGCTTGGGCATATCCTTCCAATTCCTTAAAGCAGGCAAGGAATGTTTCATAATCCGCAACCTCGGTAACCGCAGGGGCATTGGTCTGCTGCCCCTGCCCGTCCGGATTCTCGGGAGTGCCTTCCGTTTCGGGCTCCGGCGTTCCATCCCCCTGCCCCGGTTCGCCTAACCCTATTTCAACCTCTCCCTGGTCGGGCAGGGGTTGTTCCTCCTGATTTGACGGGGTATCTCCAATTGTCGAATCCCCCTCTGCATATACGCCGACCGGCAGCATAGCCAGCAGCATAATTGCAGCCAATACAATCGACAGATACTTCCTCATTTTTCCTCTTGCCATATCCGTTCTCCCTTTTTTATTTTAAATTATCAAGCAGATAATTTAAGTCTTCCTGCATGGCGTAAAGCCGATTCTGTTCAATTTTGCTCAGGGATTCATCCTCCTCAAGCTCTTCAAATTTAACGTATACATTCCGCTGCGTTCCGTCCTCAGCGGTTATCGTTCCGGCTTGAACACCTTCGCCCTCGCCGATAATTATCGAGAACAAGGGAATGTTCCTAACGTTAAATTGCGCCGAATATATAACCTCAACGAATCCGCTGCCGCTCACCTGGTCAATCTGCGTATATTCCGCCCACTGGCCCGGGAAATACAGCTCCCCGTACGGCGTCTTTGTCACTATGTCCTCAACGTGTGCATCCGGCGTTTGCATATCCTGCTCCCCCGGAGTAGTTTCAGCAGGAGCGGCTGTATCGCCTATCACAGTGTTTACCAGAGGAGGCTCAACCTCAGTATGGCATCCTGCCGCAATCAGCACTACAAGCAATATGCCCAGCATAACAAGGCCTTGGTGCTTTTTCCTCATTGCAAATATCCCTCCTTTATTTCAGCTTGTAGAATTGGCTTAAAAGTATTGATATTTCTTTTGTGCGGTACGCACTGCTTCATCTATCGAATACTTTTAGTATATTGATCAACGCGCATGGAGCGCTGTTCATCCAAATGCTCGGTATATGATTTTTCTAGGTCAAGTATTGCAACATGCTCCTTGCTCTTGCGCTCGGCGGGCGTATGGGGCGTGCGCCAATCCCCATAAAGCTTCGTAAGCAATGCGTCATAGTGCTCCGATAGAGGGAATATGCCGTCCTCAAATTGAAGTTCTATGGTATCCTGCATCCATGTGCGTGGAAAAACGTTGCTGTTATACTTCTTCCCGGCCGCCAAAAACGAATGCACCATTGGGGATTTATCTTCCCGCCTGCATATGCATACCCGCTCCAGCAGGCTGCGCGGAAACATCCGGCAAAGCTGCATAAACAGCTTTTTTGACACGCTGTCCGTTTCATATCCCCGCGCATATAATGCCTTGGCTATAATCATCTTGGACGCAACAAACTGCACGCGCCGCATTGCCGAATTTTCCGAAAGATTATCGCACGGGAAAATGTCTATATAAACTCCCTGATGCACGGCATCATCCTTTGGGTGATACTTTTCAATGCAGGTGGTGTTATTGCGCCGCAGCTTTGAAAACTGCATGGGCCAATGCGCGCTGTTTTCCTTCTGCACATAGTATATTTCGGCATCAAAGTCCCCTGCCGCCTCCTCAAAGAACCTTTCGTACTCGCTGCGCAGCAATATAACGTCAATATCGTCATCCCACGGTATAAAGCCATGCTCTCTTACTGCGCCCAGCGCCGTTCCCGCAAAGAGCTGATATCGAATGTTATGCTTTCGGCACACTGCGTCAAAATCCTTCAGCATCGTGAGCAAAAGCCTTTGATGCGCGGTCAGTTCCTTTCCGTCAGCCATCTTATAAGCCCCTGTATTTCGCCATTCCGCGCAGCGCGTATGCCGTAAAAGCTCTTATAGATTTGGTAAGCGGAAGCTTTTCCGCGTTGCGGTATATAATCCATCTGTTTTTTGCGGATATAAGCTTGTTACGCGATCGTGAGCCTTTTACCAGTCTATAATCCACAAGAACCTCGCGGCTCGCCATTGCTTTATAGCCGGACTTCATAAGCTCCAGCCACAGCACATAGTCCTCCTGATAAAAACTATGAGAGAAATGATGGCACGTCAGTAGCGAATGGTGCAACAGCACCGTAGAGCAGCCTATAACACATTCCTTCAACATTGCATTGTAATCCGTCGTTTCCGGAACAATGTAATCCGCCAAATGCTCCCCACTCTCATCCGTCAGCGCATATGAGCAATATATGATGTCCGCATCCGAGCTATCCGCCACAACAAGCTGCTTCTCAAGCTTATCGTCATGCCATCTGTCGTCGCTGTCAAGCAGTGCGACCCATTCGCCCTTTGCCATGTCTATGCCGCGATTCCTTGTTTTTGCAACGCCCATATTCCGCGGATTGCGAAGCACCCGAATTCGCGTATCGGCCTTTTCAAAGTATTCTGCAATTTCGGCAGTATGGTCGGTTGAACAATCGTCCAAAATCAACAGCTGCCAATTAGTATAGCTTTGCGAAAGCACGGAGGAAATGGCCTCTGCAATATATTTTTCCGCATTGTATGCCGGCATTATAACGGAAACAAGCGGCCTGTCTATATGAGTACCCATGGAATCAGCTTTCCTTCCTTCTTATCAGCTTCCTGCACTTCTCCCAATCCCTATATCCACTGCCGAGCATATGTATATCGCTGCCAAGATAGCGTACATATCCGTTCTCTATCCATGTCAAATACCGTTTCCTGTGAAGGGGCTTGGTAAGTATCTCCGCATTAAGCTGAAGCGGTACGCCGTCGCGCGCCAGCCGTTCGATATTCTCCGCCGGATAGCGTTCCGCATGAGCTATAACTATTCTTATATCCTGCCTGTCACACAGCAGGTGCAGCGTATTCCAAATGGCTGCCGGCCATGCATAAAACGGCATTTCCAGCAGCAGTTCGTCGGTATCCTCACAGCACAGGTGGGAAAGCCCTTCCAGCCTCTCCATACCATCGCATATCAGCACCTCGGCGCCGAGCCGAATCCGTGGGGCGTTTTCCGTCAGATTGTTCAGCAGCAGCTCCGCAGTTTTCGCTCTGCGCTGCAAAAATGCCTCTACGGACTCCTTGTGCGGGTAAAAGTGAGGCGTGGCACAAACGGTTCCCACCCCCGCCGATGCCGCCATTGCAACCTGCTTCAACGAGGTTTCAAGGCCGTCACTTCCATGATCGCACCCGGGAAGGATATGTGCATGGTAGTCCAGCGACAAATCGATTTCGATGTCATGTTTCATAAGAATCCCTGTACTGATACTTGTACTTATATCCATACTTGCCGTATTTGCTCTTGTATGAATACTTCACAGACTTCATGTTCATGCCGTTCAGCACAACGCCGCAAAGGTTGCCCCCTGCACGGCGCACTTCATCTATCGCCTCGTTCAAATTGTCCGTAGTCGTGCTGCCGGATTTTGCCACAAGCACCACTCCGTCCACATATGTTGATATTATCTGCGCATCGGCAACCGTATTGATTGGTGGTGTATCGAGTATAACATAATCATAATGCTTGGAGCATTCCTCCACGAAGCGCTTCATGCGTTCTGAAGCCAGCAGTTCGGACGGATTGGGTGGTATTGTTCCGGCGCAGGCAATCCATAGCGGAAGTTCCCTCACCTTTGCCAATTCAAGCGGCTGTATATTGGCAAGGAAATCGCACAGGCCCGTGGAAATGCCTACTCTCCACAGTCGCCGCTGCGTCGGCCTGCGCACATCCGCATCCACCAGAATTACCGATTTACCCAACATAGCATAGCTAATTGCTATATTCGCAGCGGTAAGACTCTTGCCCTCCGACGGACTGGAACTGGTAACCGCAAACGTTTTGCACGGGTGATCCTTATCCGCCGTCATGCAGAACATCAGGCCGGTGCGAAGTTTAACATACGCTTCCTTGATTGCAAAAGGAGTTTCATTGTTCAGCAGCCTCTTCCGATTTACGGAAACCGCTTTGTTACTTGCCGCTTGACTGCTCTTCTTTTTCATCATGGCGTATCGCACCCCCTTCTATCAGCGCCCAATAGGTATAGACGCCGTCCGTTACAGTAATTTCCGGTATCTGTCCCAGAACGGCTGCGTTTGTTATCTTCTCAATATCCTCCGGCAAGTAAATCGTGGTATCTGCCGCCATGCGCATGACTATTATTAGCGATATTATTATTACACCTACTATAAAGCCAATCACGCTGTCAAAAACTGTCCGCGGTGCGGTCTTTTCCGTTGCCACCTCCGGCCAATCGACAATCTCCACTCCGCCCGCCTTCGTAATGCGGACTATTTCCGCAGGCGCCACCTTTGCAAACGAATCCGCAATTTTACACGCGAACACGGGGTCGGTCGATGTTATAACAACCTCCAAAAGCTGAGTATCCGAAATGACGGCAACCTTTACCATGTTGCTTAGTTCCTTTCGGGACAATACGTTGCCTTCATCCAAATCCGCCAAAACGGCATCCAGCACGGAGTTGCTTCCCAATATTTTGGAATACGTTGTTGCAAGGCTTTCCGCCGCCTGCAAATCGCTGTTGTTTATCGTGCCGGGATGCGATGTGCTGTTATTGGCGCTGTTGTATACATAAAAGCTAATTATTGATTCATATGTCGGCGTGATAAAAAACGTAACAAAGTAATAAACCCCAACGCCAGCCACTATTCCCGCAAGCAGCAGCCAATAAAACTTGGAAAGTAAAAGCCGCGCAATGTCCCAAATACTTACATCAGGCGTTTTCGCGCCGTTCTGTGTTTCTTGAAAATCATTCATTTTTTAAGCAACTCTCCGTATATATCATCTCTTTTTATTAGCGCGCGCCGTTCTTCTTCAGAACAACGCCAATCGTTCTCATGATGCACATCAAATCCATTCGCAGGGAACGACATTCTATATATTTCATATCGTAAACTATCTTCTCCTCCGGTTTCAATTCATACCCTCCCATCACTTGCGCATAACCGGTTAGTCCAGGAGTTACAACCAAACGATTGGAAAAGCCTATTATGTATTTCTCAAATTCCTCATAAAAGTAACGTCTTTCAGGCCTCGGCCCTACAAAACTCATCTCGCCCTTTAGTATATTCCAAAGCTGCGGTAATTCATCCAAACGTGATTTTCGCAAATAATACCCAAGCTTAGTACAGCGCTTGTCATTTACATCAGCCCATTGGGGGCCGCCTTTCTCTGCGTCAACATACATGGAACGGAATTTAAGCATTATAAATGGCTTCCCGTTCTTCCCGAGCCGTTCCTGTCTAAAAATGGGGTTCCCGTTTGAATCAATAATAATTGCCAAAGCAATAATCACCATAGGCAGCGCCAAAACAACTATACCAATAAACGAAATAACCATATCAAATATCCTTTTAAATACGGTATACGTCCGCTTATCCCTGATTTGTGGACGCACAACATAAAATGTATTCTGTTTGTTTGTCTTTTCAACAGTTTTACCGGAAGTGACAACTTCCATTACAATTCACACCCTTTGTACGTAATCCGCCTATGTATAGCTGCTCGTTTTGATATTGTCAGGGGATGCAAGATTAGCTTTTAAGAAACCGCTTTTCGCTTGTCGGGCTTTACTCTATTAATTGTGCATCAATGTTGTTCCCACACATGCCTACGGCGTCCGACGCCACAGGCCACGGTTATCCCGTTTTCTTTAACTCCGCAGCTCATTCCATGCGTACAATGGTACGTCAAGATAAACCGCCGATTTTTTCACCAATAAGCAAGGCAATCCCCCTTTGCCATGCCTATCCTATGTCATTACTAAAGCGTACAACAAAGTATACCTTTACACACACGCAACAAAGCCATATTCATAGCCACAATATGCGAAATGTGATTTTTCAAATAACATTATAGTGTTTTTGAGCATAAAAAGCAACCATATTATGAAAATACATGTATGCTATATTATTTTTATTTATCATAAAAAAGAACCCGTTCTTAGCGACACAAATTGGGCATTATTATGCGGACATAGAACTGCGGAATATGCTTGTGCGGGGACAATGGCAACAGCATAGAGTATGTACCCTAAAATGTTGGGAATTTCTTACTGATACAGCACGGATGCGATATGTTCCATTCTCCGCTTCCCCCTCACTCCGCAGCCCGTTCTTCATCGATATGCCGGATTATGCTGTCCATAAGGTAGCGCACCGCAAGCTGCTTTTCCTCCTCGGTTAGGCCGCTTGCCGGACGGAGCATGGAAACATGGAGAATCGATGTGTCGGCGGTTTGCTCAGTTACGGCAAAGGCGTATTCGCTCCTATACCCCAGCACATTCGTCTCAGCCCTGATGTCACCGACCGTTGCCTGCTCGGCTATGCAGCCCATCCTCTCCAGCACATCGAAAACAGCATACACGACCATGCGGCGGGGACAGTTGATATTTCTTTTCAAGCTCGGCATTCTATTCTCCTTTCGCGCAAAAATCGACATCTGTCAAGCTTTGCTATATTCAAGGGTTTGGTAAGCATGGAGCCGCCGAACCCTTCGCAATTCATTCTTCCAAGCCGCACAGGGACGCAGTAGCCTGATTGTATAAGGCGATAACCGCCTTCTCATTGGAAGCATTGAACACGCAGCCCACAAGATAGCATTCGCCGCCAATCACAGCCGATGCATAGCTGAAATTTCTGCCGGATATTTCAAAGTCATATGCCAGCCATTCCACGCCGCCGGACGAAAAGGTGTATGCTTCATTATTCGTGCCGCTTATGTTCTTATTGTACTCAATCACTTCCTTCGGCGTAGCCAGCCCGAATTCAAAAGCCTTGCCTATTTCCACAACGGAGCCCTCTCCCAATGCGGCATTTCTGTCCTCCTGTGTGGGGTATATTAGCATCTCATGCACGTTTCCTATGCCGTTCACATTCATCTTAATTTTCGCATCTGCCACGCCGCCCTGCGCAAGGGACGTGTCTATAACAACCTTTGCGCCTGCGCGTTCCGCATAGTATACCTTATAGGTAGTATCCGGCATTCCTTTGCTTTTGAAGGATTGGATTATTGTATAAACCTCTGCTTCGGCGGCTTCATCCCCCTTGGCATAGGCGGCAACGATGAAATAGCAGCCAAAATCGTATCCGTCAACCGCCATAACAATAATATCCACGGAAATGCCATCGCTGTTGCTGCCTTCAAAGTAAATCTGATAGGCCTCCGCGTTACCCACCATGTCAGGCCCCGCCGTAAGAATACGATAGCTCTCGATATCAACATTCTGCATAAGCTGAGCAACAATGGCCTCACGTTGGGATTCCACATCGGAAAGGGAGTATATTGGGCCGCCAATATTCCAATAGTAGTCCGTCATAACAGCGCAGGCTCTATCCTTGCTTGCAAAGCTCATCCCATCCTCCGAAACCGTATAATCCAACGGTACCTCAATGGTGGCATTGATTATGTCAATATTCCGCTCAACCATTTTCGCCGATTCAGCCTTTGGTTCAGGCGCCAAGCTCGATTTGTCGGGCGCAGCGCTTATCAGCGGCCGTTCTGTTGCGGGCGCTGTTGCGCCGATGTTTTCCGCAGGAGTCGTTTTCCCGCCGTCGGAGAGTGCGATTGGGAGTATTATACAAAGGGCAATAACGGCCAGCAATCCGCCTTCCGAAACCCACGCAATGATAGGATTGGCTTTCATACATATAGGAAATAATTCTGAAAAAAGCGGAGGCCTTTCCCGCCAGCGCCTTCATAACGGCGCTTTCCACATGGGCCGGTATGCGAATTCCCTGCTCAGAGGGCGTTTTTATAGCATCGCCATGAATGCGCTCCAACGAATCCGGCGGAAGCTGCCCTGTAATGCAGCGGTACAGAGTAGCGCCCATGGCATAAACATCCGTCCACGGCCCCTGATTTCCGCGGCTGGAATATTGCTCTTCGGGCGCGTAGCCATGCTTTAATATTACGGACACGCTTTTGCCATCCCCCGATGCAACCCGCGCCGCACCGAAATCCAGCAGTCGGCTTTCGCCCTTGGTGGTAATATAAATATTGTCAGGGCTGATATCCCGATGCAGCAGATTCATGGCATGCACCTGTACCAGCGCTTCCATAATCGGCTGCAATATAGCTATTGCCTTATCATAAGGTATTTTATCCCCGTTTTTCGACAGATACGCCTTTAAGCTCATTCCGTCTACATACTCCATTACGAAATAGGCCGTGCCGTTCTCCTTGAAATAGTTCTGTACCGATACGATATTGGGAGTGCTTTGCAGCTTGGCAAGTATCTTTCGCTTCATCCAAAAAGCGCTCCATACCATATCTGTAATCCTCCTCCACCCGCCCTGTCAGCACCACGCTGTAACGATCGGAATGCCGCGTAGCCAGAGCAGAGGGCATATATTTCTTTATCGCAACCTTTATTTCAAGCGTAAGGTCGTACCCCAAATAGGTTATCCCGAACCCGCCTATTCCCAGCACCTTTCCAACCAGATATCTTCCGTTAAGTATGGTTCCCAACGGCAGCGCCAGATACGGCTGCTCGTCGCCTTCATAAAATCCGCAATGCAGGCACGGAATACCCGGTTCCTTTTCCGCAAAGCAGCCATAACAAACACGTTCCGGATTCATGCGCCCTCCTTCATCATCTCAGCCATTACATAAAGCTCCTCCGCCACCTGCCGTACCCTGTCGGCATGCCGCAGAACCAGCGCCTCCAACCATTTTTGCGCATTAGCCGCCTTTATAAACTCGATCTGCACCTCCATGGGTTCAATGTAGAACTCGCCCGCATATGCAAGCACGCCTTCCCCTTCCGGCAGCGCCGGAATTTCGTCAGGCTCCCTCATTTCGCCGTTCGTATTCAAGTGGAATATGGCCGCCGGTTTCCGCTCGGCGGCGTCATATCCCATTGTCTTCTGAATTTTTCCGTTTTTTAAGCAATAAGCTGCCATAGCGGATCACTCCTTGCTAACAGTAAATCGGTTGGAGCTATCGCACAGATAGAATGTATCTCCGGCAAACATCTTTTCCGCCGCATTAGCCGTCAGCTTTTTGCTGTTGCCTAAAAACGTACCGTAGGAGGAGCCTAAATCGGTAATAACGAAGCAGTCCTCATCCCGATTGTAGGCTACCCGGCAATGCCGCCCGCTGATGCCCGGTGTATTCTTATCAAATACAATGTTGCATACCGCCAGGTCACGGCCCATTACAACCTTGCCATTCAGTAGATCAAAGCTTTGGCCTGCATATTTCCCCGTTACGCCCCGCAGCACAGCGCGTTTTCCCGTGGAATTGCCGCCTGCGGCAGACGCCTTGTTTGCTCCGGCACCCGCGGCAACGCCGCCGAATGCCGATATACCCTGCCCGTTTTTACGCGATGCTGCAAGCATTATTATGCCGCCTGCCAACGCAAGCACGCCAATGGGCAGGAATACATAGGCAAACCATGACGGAGCCCATGAAAGTCCGCCGCCCTTCATTGTGTATTTAATATTTTCGCTGTTAAGAACCTTAACCAGCTCCGCGGAGGTAATAGCAAAGTTTACGCCTTCGCTCTTGCCCTGCTCATCAACCGCGCCGGAAGAATTGATTCCTATAAGGAAGCCGTGTTCATTCACCAGCGGGCCGCCGGAATTGCCGTGATTGATATATACATCCATCTGGAATGCTTCGTAGTCGCTCCACGCCGGCTTGGTGCGCTTGCTTATTATTCCCTTGGTCAACGTAATGTCATTCTTATCATAAGTATTGAACTGCTGGCTGCTGCTTGCTACGCCGGGATATCCTAAGGCATAAGCGGTATCGCCTATTGCAACCGCATCCGCATCCTTAATGGAAATTGCCGTGCGCTTATCCGTTTTTGACGGCAATCTTATAATTGCAATGTCCTTTTCATTAGATGGAGAATAATAGACCACCTCTGCCGTAACGTAATCGTTTTCAGCTACCGAGAAATATACCTGCACGCCTGCCGAATACACCTGCCCCTGATATGCCTTTGGCCCAATATAGCCTTATTCCACCACATGCCCGTTTGTTACAATATATTCCACCAGCTCTCCGGGCTTGCCGATGGCAAAGCCCGTACCCATGGCTCCGGCGGACTGTCCATCGGTTAGCTGAAGATAGGAGTACACCATTACAACGCTGTTGCACGCCTCATATGGGTCCATACCGCCTTCGCCCGCAATGCCCAATATGCCGAGTATTACAAAAACCAATCCCACAATCAGAAGAATAATTGCTGCAATTTGTTTTCCCGATGCCTTTTTTGTTTCCATTTAAGCCGCAGAAAATCATCGTAGTCCTTGGCTGTAATGACAAGCCGGTCGATGGTCTGCTTGAGCTTTTGCTTCCAGCTCGTGCCGCGTTTGGCTTCGGTGTATTCCTTGTAGTCCATGCCCTTGTTCTGCGAAGGTGGGATCACAGACAGCCCATGCTCTTTGCATATCTCATCACTGAGTTGACGCAACTCCCGATAGGTTCTCTTGTTGCTCCGGTAGGCATGGAAGTCCACATAATTCACGGCATTGAAGATAATGTGATTATGGCAATGTCCCTTGTCGATGTGGGTAGCAATCACATACTCATACTTGCCCTTGAGCCATTCGTCCGCAAGCTGTTTCCCGACCTCGTGAGCTTCTTCCGGCGTCACTTCACCGATGTCAAAGGACTGGATCAGATGACGGGCAAGCACCTTCGGCATCTGCATTCCTTGCTGCACTGCAAGGTTTCTCGTCCATTCAAATTCTTTTGCTGCCGCATCGCTTGCAGCGCACCCGTAGGACGAAACATAGACGGCATCGTCTGTCTTCTGCGGGTCAAGAATATAGGCGAGAGCTTTATTTACAGTTCCTCGGATTGGCTTGATTTTAGTAATTGCCATATCTCACCCTGCCTTTCTTTCAGCTCTGCAATATCGTCCGCATAGAAGTGTCCGGTGGAGTTGATGCGGCGGCAAATTTGATTGATGTTCGAGGCAACACGGCTGACTGCGGCGGCAAGTTTCTTCTGCTGCGTATAGTCCACCTTGATGATATAGCCATCAATCGCCATCTTCCGGAGATATGCGCCCATATTCTTTGTTCCGAGCTGCGCCATCTTTGCCTTGATAATCCTTTTCTCATCGTCGGAGACGAAGAAAAGTATCTGATTTGGTCGCGTTCTGTTTGCCATAGGCGTTCCGTCCTTTCGTAAAGGAAGAGGGTTTGGGAGACATCCCAACAAGCATTTTTCGATTAAGGGGAGGGTTTCCTTAATCGGAAATTGCCGTGTGTATATACACCGGCTGTGCTTGCTATTCTCTCAAATCGTATTCCCTCGCAGAGATTCCTCGTAAAATACCCCTTCATATAACAACGGACAGTTTATTGGGATTTGTCCGGGATTAAACAGGATTTTTCTTGTTCTCGTTTTGATTTGATACGTCTGCAACTATCGTTTCCACATAAAAAAGACTGTTTGGCATTGCGCCTTGCAGTCTATTTATCTCTGTATTCAATTCATTCGGTCGCATGGCAAGCGACATTATTCCAGCGATGAGAACAACTCTCCGTCAATACTTAGAACGTCATCCATCGGAATCTTTGCGCCGTCCTGCATAGTGATTCGCCGCTCAAAATCATCGACCTTTTTGACCGCGCCGGTTGCTGATACATATTTTCCACCAGCCTTCCGCTCATCGGGCTGGAAGTAGGTAATGGTGACTTCCGGCGCGTCATCAAAGGTATCCATGAGAAGCTGATACTTCCTGTCCAATGCAGTCAGAGCTTCCTCGTCAAGCTCAATCCTTTCGTTGGTCAGACGTCCGGTTTCCTTGATGGCGGAGTCATATCCGGTCAGTGCAGCAAAAGGGGCAAACTGCGCCGCCCGTTCGAGTTCCGACATTTGCGGTCTTGCCTTCGAGACATGATGAGGCCGATTGATGATGTCCTCGTATAAATCCTTCAATTATTTTCCCTCCGCTTCGATTTGTTATAGTGCATCTTTCGGACAACTCTTAACGCACTCCATACATAAAATACACTCTGTTCCGTTTTTCCGTCTTCTTGAGTTGTCGGTTACATCCACATCCATAGGACAAACTTTCTTGCATTTACCACACGATACGCACTTGCTTTTATCACATTTAATTCTGAATAATGCAAAGTAGCTCATCGGTTTCAAAAAGATTGTGATCGGACAGATATATTTACAAAAGGCTCGGTTATCCTGGAAGCCAATAGCAAGAGCGATCCCCACAATGTAGTAGAGTGCATTTCCAACGATGAACGCCCAGAACATGATACCTTCAATATTCGCCACATCAGCAATAAATAAAGCCGCAACGAAAACAAGGGCAACAAGGAAAACGATGTATCTGATCCATCCAATTTTTCGCCTTTTATGATCCGGTGTTTTATACGGAAGGAAGTCAAGTACCATTGCTGTCCAACACGCATAGCCACACCATCCACGTCCGAAAATCAGCGGTCCGAAAATCTTTGCTACGGCATAGTGGATTGTCGCAGCTTCAAAAACACCAGTGAAGAGATAATACCAAAAACCCTCAATCTGCATATTCTCATTACAGATAAGCCCCAAATAGATGAGCATATAGAGACCGACAAGAAGCTGTACAACACGCCTTGCGTGTTTATAATTCTGTGCAAAGAGAACAAGCCCCAATGTGATGGATATTCCAATATAGCTGAAATTGAACAGATAGAAAATATTATTCTTTGTCAACCATAGCGTAATCGCAACAATCTCAAAGACAACCAGCACGAATGCTGGAAGTATGTATCTTTTCAAGCTGTTTCGCTTCATGCCTTATGTCCCCCAATCTGCGCATTACGGTCTTTGGCAGTTGCGCCTTCTTCAAGATTCATCGCCTTGAGGATGGCGTTCTTGCCGTACTTCTTCTTGATGGCGAGAGCTGCCTTCTGAATCTTTCGTTCCCGTTCCAAGGCAGCGTCTTCGGCTTTCCGCTTTTCCTCTTCGGCGGCATAGTCGGTGAAGAGGTCGAGTTGAACAGCACCGTCGTTGTTCTTTGGGGCATCAGCTTCCGGCAGGACATGATTTGCAACAACGTACATACGGCGGACAAGCAGATTCTTGTCCACAATCCGGTCGAAGAGTTCTGACACAGCACACATTATTTTGCGGGTAGAGGATGTGTGACCGTCGAGATTGATAGAACCGTGCGCCTGTTTGGGAATCTCCCGCCCATAGGGATCTTTCTCGACTGCGCCGTGATACTTTGCCCGCCGCACTGGGTCGGTCAGGTTCTCAATATCATAGCCAACGGTGAGAACCATCTGATCGGTGACAAGTCCCTTGTCCACCAAGTCCAGCACAAGCAAATCCGTCATTTCCCGCACAACCAGCTTCGCCTTCTGCGGCTCGTATGGACAGTGCAATACCTGACCGGAGCTGAGGCTGTTGGAGCTGGGACGGTATGCCTTGATTGCCTCAATGGTCGTAGGCTCCCAGCCCCACGCATGATCAATGAGTAGTTCCGTATTCTTTCCGAACAGCTTATAAAGCAAGTCCTCGTTCCGCTCTGAACAGAGGGCAACATCACCCATGGTGAACATCCCATTCTGCTCAAGTTTCTTGGCAATACCTCGACCCACGCGCCAGAAATCCGTGAGAGGCTGGTGCGCCCAAAGCTCACGCCGGAACTTCATTTCATCCAGTTCGGCTATTCGGACGCCGTTTTTGTCGGCGGGGATGTGTTTCGCCACAATGTCCATTGCCACCTTGCAGAGAAAGAGGTTCGTGCCGATTCCTGCGGTTGCCGTAATGCCGGTTGTCTCAAGCACATCGAGGATGATCTTCATGGCAAGATCATGGGCGGAGAGCTTGTAGGTATTCAGGTAGTCCGTCACATCCATGAACACCTCGTCGATGGAGTAGACAACGATGTCCTCCGGCGCAATGTACTTGAGGTAGACCTGATAGATGCGGGTGCTGTACTCCATGTAATACGCCATCCGGGGCGGTGCGATGATGAAGTCAATCGCCAAAGACGG
>OMBN01000218.1_pt1 | contig 56670 bp, 55 predicted proteins | sample 1644891 | NCBI WGS metagenome assembly OMBN01 (sample SAMEA103958144, study PRJEB25191) | human gut metagenome | reverse complement strand
ACTTGCATGTGTTAGGCACGCCGCCAGCGTTCGTCCTGAGCCAGGATCAAACTCTTGAGTTAAATCCTGATCACCAAAAAATCATCTCTGATTCCCGGCGCTCGTTTACTTATTCTGGCCTAAAAACTCTCGTTTTCAGCCTCGCAGGTCCTTCCAACCTGCTTGACCGTTTCCTGAATTACTTGCTTATTTTTTCAATCTTGCACTATATAGTTTTCAAGGTGCGTTCCCCGCTGTTCTTCCGGTCTCTCTTGTCCGTTTCCCCAGCGCGCTTGACTATAATAGCAAACACTCCTTCTTTTGTCAACGCTTTTTTGCAAAAAATCTTGAATCTTTTTTGCCGACCTCAAATTTTGTTAGGCACAGCGGGCTTTTTCTCTGCAAAATAAATTGCGGGGCAAAGCGCTTCCGCCTTGCCCCGCATGGAATATTATCGATTTTGTCGTTGATAAACGCCAAACTTTTTAATAATCTACCTTCTTCAGCATGAAGTAGAGCCTTGCGCCCTTGCCGGCGTCGCTGTGCTGCGTTGCGCAGGTGAACACGGTGAGGAAATCGTCCTTCACGTTAACGTTGGTGTTCAGCTCAAGCCCGCTCAGCTCCTTGGTCTGCTTTATGCATTCGTCTATCCAGGCCTGCACCTTTTCATCGGTGTCCTTATCGTGGTTTGTGTTGCCGTAGGGATACCAAACGTACTCCATCAGGGACTTTTCAACGTCCGCGGGAGCCTTGGTTTCAAACATGGCGAATATCTCGTAGCGCGCCTCCTCGCCATAGAGATACACGTCCCATACGCGCTCGGAATACACCTTCAAATCGGGCAGGTTGCTGAGCTCCTTGCCGCAATACTTCTTTTCCTCGCAGTTCGACTTGCCCATATTGAAGTCCTCAATATGATGAAGCTGATGGAACATGCTGCCGGAAGGTCTGGAGTTGTGGCCGGTTATTACGTCGTTATGCTGCTGGCCGTAATAATAGGCGTAAACGGAGCCGGATTCGGCCTTTTCCTTGGCGGGAGTGTGGTCGTTGTAATACCATTTGCCCGTCATATCGAACATAATGGGATAGCTTACATTCGTGCCGAGCACTTCAATGTAACCCACGGTATCGTTATTCGCTTCGTAAGCGCTCTTGAACTTATCAGCATAAGTACCCCTCACCTTGTCGCCGAACTGGTCTATGCTGCCGGTGCCCGCAATGTATGCGGCAATGGTGTTCTTATCAGCCGCGCGGCATTCGGGAGCAGGCTGGCCATAGGAAAGGCTCATCTGCATCGCGCGCAGCTTCGCGCCGCTCAGGTCGCTCTGCTTGGTAAGTATGGCGTCTATAAGGGCGGAGTCCTCCTCGGTAACCGCGCCGTCGCCGTTGCCGTCGCCCATTATCACTATTTCGCCCACGTCGCCCGCCTTCATGCCGGTGGCAACCGTGTCGGTATCGGCGGCCTCGCTGCCGTCCGCCTTGGTTATGGCAACGCTGTCCGCGCCGGTGAACAGGGCAATCAGCTTCTTCGCCTGCTCAACGGTGCTGCCTATTTCTATGCCGCGTATGTAGTTCGCGCCGTTCACGTTTTCAACATAGGGCCTCAGGTTGAATGTCCCCACATCGCACTGCAAATCGGTATTCTTGCCGTATGCATAGGCATAGCCCGTGCGGTCCATAACAACCGCGTGCGTATCGCCCACGGCAACGGAAACCGCGTGCTTCACGGCGGTTATATCCTTGGAATCGGCGTATACGAGCGGGTCGTTGTCCGCTTCAACTTCCATCGCCGCAACCACGCTGCCGTCCGCACGTACGGCCACAAGACCCGCCGCGCCAACATCAACCGCAACGTAATCACTGTTCGCATCGAAAGCGGCTGTGCTTATGCTGGCAACCAGCTTACCTTCGGCGGTTATACCCGCGGCGCGGTCCGCACCGGCGGCTATTTTTACCATGTTGGTCCATGCGGAAACGTCCGGCGCGCCCGTGGTGGCCGCAACGGTACCGTCGCTCTTAAGGCCTATTGCAAAGCTTTCGCCCGCCGCGACCCATACCATGTCGCTCCATGCGGAAACGTCCGGCGCGCCGCTGGTGCCGGTAACGGTGCCGTCGTTAAGCAGGGCAATAGCAAAGTCGCCGCCCATGGCCGCCATGTATACGTTGCTCCAGCCGGAAACGGCCTCGCTGCCGGTCATTTCGCCCGCAAACAGGGCGCTGCCGTCCGCCTTAACGCCTATGGTGGCGCTCTTGTTGGCCGCAACGAACACTATGTCGGTCCAGTTGCTCGTCCTGCGCTGGCCGTATTGGTCATGTCCGCCGGAAACTATCGTGCCGTTGGTCCTCAGGCCAACGTTATGTATGCTGCCCGCGGCTATCATGCCCGTGCCGCCGAGCGGAGCGCGCGTAAGGGCGGCACCCGCAGTTTGGCTCTGGCCGGGGTCTGTACTCTCCTGCGGCTTGGGCGTTGTGTCGCCCACGTTCACGGGCAGGTTATTTTCACCGTTGTCCCCGCCGCATCCTGCAAAAAGCGCCATCGCCATTATAAGCGTAAGCAGCGCAGCAATGATCTTTTTCATGCATTATCCTCCATTCGTCCTGCGTATGCAGAATCTTATGCATATCATATCATATAGCGGCTCCCGCCGCAAACGAACCGCATTTAATTTACATATTCTACATATTTTGTCCGCCTGCCGCGCAATGCTTGCCCTATGCCCGAATTAAGGGTATAATAGTTATATCTATATTATAATAACGTAGGCGTCGGCATAGCGTCCGCCGCCGGAGGATGAATTTGGAAACAAAAAAGGCTCCCGCATCGCGGGGTATTGTTATAGGTTTGGCGCTTGGCGCCGTTATGGGCGCGCTCAGCGGGTTCAGCGAACTTGGCTTTGTGCTTGCGCCGGCGTTTCTGGGCTTCGTGCTCGGCTCGTGGGGTTATGCCGCGGGCGCGGTTTCTTTCGCCGCGTTCGGCATTGCGGCGTATTTTGTTGCCGGAATAAGCGCGTTTCCTTATGTTCTCGGCGCGGCTCTGCCCGCTTCCGCCGTGATAGGCTATGTTATATATAATAAAAAGCCTTGGCGCACGGCCGTCGCCCTCGGCGCGCTGCTGATGGGCATCGGGCTTTATGCTTATATATGCCTGCCCAGCATACTTGAAGGGCAGGAACCTTTTTATGCAATAGAGTCCTTCATTTCCGCATTCAGTCAGGATTTTACCGCCCTTGCGCAGTCCACGGGAATGGATGAAGATAAGCTCAGCTATGTCCGCACCGGACTTTTGCTCTATGAGGAGATGGCCGAAAGGATGACCATGCGGTTCATCTGCACGGCCGCCATGTTCTTCGCCCTTATCGATACGCTTATCGCCCGCGCGTTCACCCGCCGCACCGGGCGGGAGCTTCGCCCAATGGCGCCCATGCCGCTTTGGCAGCTTTCGCGCAACTTTACCTATGCCGCGGGCGCGGCCATTCTCGGTGCGGTGGCAACGCTGCTTTTGCAGCTAAACAATTCCGAAAGCGTGCTGGAGGCCGCGCAGCAGGTTGTGCTGGGGCCGCTTGCACTCATGGGCTTCTGCTATCTCGATTTCAGCACCCGCCTCGGCCGCCCCGGCAGCAAGGCTAAGCGCATAATAATATATGTGCTCATCGTGCTCGTGCCGTACCGCACCAATATACTGGCGCTCGTCGGCCTTATGGACAGAATGCTCAAAACGCGCACGCGCTTCGTGCCGAATGATAAAGCCAAATAACCCCGGGGGAGGGTACCTTGGCCCCACAGGAAAGGATATGTTTATGGAAAAGAAACCGTATGCCGCGCTTGTACCGCTGTTCGTCGCGGCGCTGGCGGCTTCCGCCGCGCTGGCGCTGCTCCTAAAGCCGCTCTGGGTCGGCCTTTTGTCCGCGGCGCTCGTTGTGGCGTGCTTCGGCATAGGCCTGGTCATAATAGGCGCGCGCTGGCGGCAGCTTCAGCAGGAGTGCGACGATATATTCCTTGAAAATTCGTCCGCCGCTTCTTCCATAATAAATACAATCGATGTGCCCGCGCTCATATTCGATGATTCCGGCCGCATAATCTGGTCCAACGAGGCCATGGACGAAATTTATTCCGGGCGGGACATAAAAAGGATTCTGCCCTCGCTCGATACCCACGCCCCCACTCAGGCCACCACGCTTGAGTTCAACGGCAAAGCGTATCAAATAATGTGCAGCCCCATAAAGCGGGAGCACCCCTCCGCGCATAAGCTCACCTTCCAGTATTGGCTCGATAGGACGGAGGCGCTGCATTATACCCGCCTTTATGAAGAAAACATGCCGGTAGTGGCACTTATATACGTTGATAATTACGAGGAGCTGAACGCCGATAAGCAGTTCCAGCGCAACAGCGTGCTTTCGGAGGTGGAAGGCCTTGTCAGCAAGTTCACCTCTTCAATTCAGGGCACATACCGCCGCTATGAAAACGCGCGCTTCTTCCTTATATTCGAAGCAAAGTACATGGATGCGCTGGAGAAGGAGCGTTTCAAGCTGCTTGAGCTTGCCCATGCCATAGATACCGGCACCGAGCAGACCGTCACCCTTTCAATAGCCGTGGGCGCCGAAAGCCAGGTTGCGCACAGCGACGAATCCGCAAGGCAGGCAATGGAGCTTGCGCTCGGCCGCGGGGGAGACCAGGCCGTTGTAAAGCGCGGCACGAACTATGCCTTCTTCGGCGGGCAGAAGCAGATCGCCCTCACGCGGCAGTCCCGCGTAAAGGCAAGGCTTTTTGCAAAGGCGCTGCGCCAGCTTATGGAAAATTCGGATATGGTGTTCGTAATGGGCCACAAGAACGCCGATATGGACTGCATTGGCGCGGCTTTGGGGCTTATGCGTCTGAGCCAGTGCGCAAACCGCCGCGGCTATATAGTGCTTGATGAATCGAATGCAACTATCGAGGGCGCGCTCGACAGCATGGCCGAAAGCAAGCAGTATCACGACTGCGTCCGTACCGTGGAGCAGGCGCTTCAGCTTATCCGGCCCACAAGCGTGCTTGTCGTTGTCGATACTCAGCGCACAAGCTCCGTCCTTTCGCCCCAGCTTTATAACAAGGCCGCAAAAACCGTTATAATAGATCATCACCGCCGCCCCGTGGATTCGCTCAGCGCGCCTACGCTTAATTATTACGAAGCCGGCGCAAGCTCCGCCTGCGAAATGGTAACGGAAGTGATGCAGTATTTTGCGGACGGGCTCAAGCCCACGCCGTTTGAATCGAGCGCACTGCTTGCCGGCATGACCATGGACACCAAGAGCTTTGCCATAAATACCGGCGCAAGAACGTTTGAAGCCGCGGGCTTCCTTAGGCGCAGCGGCGCGGATACCAGCATGGTAAAGCTTATGTATCAGGACGATATGACCACCTTCCGCAACCGCGCGAAGGTAGTCGAAAACGCCACCATAATGGATGGCGGCATAGCCATATCCACCTGCTCAAAGGATATGCCGAACAATATGCTCATCGCGGCGCAGGCGGCGGATGCTCTCCTTTCAATAAAGGGGATACAGGCTTCCTTCGTGCTTGCGGAAACACCCGGCGGCATAAACATAAGCGGCCGCAGCTTAGGGCAGATCAACGTTCAGCTTATATTGGAGCGCATAGGCGGCGGCGGGCATCTTGCCGTTGCGGGGGCGCAGCTCAAGGATATAAGCATTAACGAAGCCGTTGACAAGCTGACCGACAGCATTTACTCTTATTTGGACGAAATAGGCGCGGACTATTCGCGCTCATAATAAAGAAATAACCAACAGGAGGTTTATAAAAATATGAAAGTCATTCTGCAAAAGGACGTTAAAGGCACCGGTAAGGCGGGCGACGTTTGCGAAGTAAACGACGGCTACGCCCGCAATTTCCTCATCCCGCGCAAGCTGGCCCTTCCCGGGGACGCAAGCAGCATCAACGCCGCCAATATAAAAAAGCAGGCCGATGCGCACCGCCTTGAAATGCAGCGCAAGCGCGCCAAGGAGCTTGCCGCCGGCATGAACGGGCTAAACGTTAAGGTATACGCCAAGTGCGGCGAAAACGGCAGGTTGTTCGGCTCAATAGGCGCGGCAGAAATATCCGCCGGTCTTAAGGAGCAGCACGGGCTTGACGTGGACAAGAAAAAGATTCGCCTTGACGAGCCCATAAAGGCGCTTGGCAAGCTGAACGTTACCGCGCATCTTTACGAAAACGCAGACGCAAAGTTCGAAGTAGAGGTTCTTCCCCTGCCCCAGAACAACTGATTTATACCCTGAGAGCAACACATTAAAGGTGGAAAGATAAAAGTGGAAGCAAGGACTCCCCCGCATTCGCTGGAGGCGGAAAAAAGCGTGCTGGGCAGCATGCTCATCAGCCGCGATGCAGCCGAACTTTCGGCAGAGATGCTGACCGTTCAGGATTTTTACATGCCGCAGCATCAATATATATTCGAAGCCATGTGCGACCTGGTCAACCATGCCAAGGCCGTGGACAGCGTTACCATTGTGGATGCGCTGGAGCGGGCGGGCAAGCTGGCTGCCGCCGGCGGCATAGGCTACATTGCGGAGCTTTCGCTTTTTGTCCCCAGCGCAGCCAACGTAAGCTACTATATCAAAATAGTAGAGGACAGGAGCGTTCTGCGCCAGCTTATAGCCGCGGGCGGCGAAATAATAAAAACCGCCAGCGATTCCGACGCCCCCATAACCGATATATTGGACGAAGCCGAACGGCGCGTATTCAATATATCCATGAAAAAGAACGAGGACACAATGGTGCCCGTGGACAAAAGCGCGCTGGAAGCGTATATGCGCATAGGCGAGCTTATGAAAACCAAGGGCGAAATAAGCGGCGTGCCGACGGGGTTTAAGGAGCTGGACGAGCTTACGAGCGGCCTTCAGAAGGGCGACCTTATAATCGTTGCCGCAAGGCCGAGCGTCGGCAAATCCACATTCGCAATGAACATAGCCGAATACGCCGCAACCGCAGCCAATAAAAAGGTCGCCGTATTCAGCCTTGAAATGAGCCACGAGCAGCTTACCACCCGTATGCTCTGCTCATTGGCTAAAGTGGACATGCAAAAGGTGAACACCGGCGAAACCACGGAGGAGGATCTTCTGGTCCTGAGCGACGCTCTGCTTACCCTGAGCGATTCAAAAATGTATATCGATGACAGCGGCAATCTCAGCGTTGCCGATATACGCAGCCGCTGCCGCCGCCAGCAGACGCGCTACGGGCTCGATCTGGTTGTTATAGACTATCTGGGCCTGTTACAGCTCGGCAACAAGCGCGGCAGCCTTGTGGCGGACATTGCGGAGGCCACGCGCGCGCTGAAGATACTCGCTAAAGAGCTTCAGGTGCCGATTATGCTTTTGTGCCAGCTTTCCCGCGGCTCCGAAAGCAGAAAGGAAAACGGCTACCGCCCAATATTGGCAGACCTGCGCGACTCCGGCGCAATAGAGCAGGACGCGGACATGGTGCTTCTGCTCTACCGCAAGGCGCTCGCCATGCGCAACAGGAAGGACGATTCCGAATACGGCGGCGCCCCTGCCGAGGAGATAGAGGACAACACGGCAGAGGTAATAGTTGCCAAGAACCGCAACGGCCCGCTCAAAACCGTCAATTTGGCGTTCCAGGGCATGTTCTCCCGCTTCGTGAACCCGTCCTAAACAGCATATAAAAAGCATAACGCCCGCTGACCACGGGCGTTTTTTCAGGAGGTAACAACTTTGGCTTTTCATCCGATAGATTTGGACTCATTCCCCCGCAGGGAGCATTATTTGAGCTTTATAGGCAACAGTCAATGCAGCTATTCCATGACCGTAAACGTGGACATAACCGCGCTCGGCGCTCATAAGCTTTACCCTGCCATGATATGGCTGCTCACGCGCACGGTTAATGAAATTCCTGAATTTCGCATGGCGCTTGTGGACGGCGTGCTTGGCGTATACGATGATATGCACCCCGCATACACCGTTTTCAATAAGGAATCGAAAACCTTCTCCGGCATATGGACGGAGTTTGACCCGAACTATTCAGCGTTCCTCGCCGCGTATGAGCGCGACAGCGCGCTGTATTCAGCCGCCGTGTCCTATGCGCCCAAGCCCAACACCCCGCCCAACTCCTTCAATGTATCCATGATGCCGTGGGCAACATTCACCGCAGTGAATCTCAATCTTTATAACGGCGGCACGGCGCTGCTGCCCATATTCACGATGGGCAAAGCCTTCTTTGCGGACGGCCGCCGCCTGTTGCCCCTTGCCATACAGGCGCACCATGCCGTGTGCGACGGCTACCACATAGGCCGCTTCCTCGCCGCGCTGCAAGGGAATATTGATGGGTTTGAGGGGTAAATGCCTCGTATGTGTGCAGTACCAAAAGCCTGTCCTTAAAGGGGAGGTGGGTTTTGCGAAGCGAAAGCCGGATGGGTTATAAACCAACTTATAGCTCTTTGTTTGTTACAACCCCTCAGTCACGGCTTACGCCGTGCCAGCTCCCCGTAAAGGGGAGCCTTTTGGAGTGGTACTATGTGCCAAGATATACGAGTTAACGCTCCGGTTGGAACAAGGTCGCCTTACTCACTGCCGTTCGTAATTCTCCCTGTTCCTGCCCGTTCTCCGTTTCGCTTCATCCGCCACTGGCGGCGCTCAACTCCGAACCTCACCCGCCGCAAGGCGGATTTCACATGGCGCAGCCATATTTCACATTGCTAAAGCAATATTTCACCCGTTCGTAAGAACGGATTTCACCGCGCGCGTAAGCGCGCTTACTCTATTCCCTCATCAGCGGTTTCTATCGCACCCTCCGTGTTCCCGTCCTTTGCCGTGTCTGCCGCGGCAAACTGCGCCTTTTCAGGATGGCACAGGGCGCTGCGCTTATAGCATACATACATGGCTATGCTGCAAACCACCCAGCCCATCGGGTACGCGAGCGACACCAGCACGAATCCGCCGCCGAGCTTTGTGCCGACGTAAAGAAATATCTGGCGGAATACCACGAACGAGGACAGCATCACTATCATGGGCACCTTGGCCTTGCCTATGCCGCGCATCGCGCCCGCAAACGTTTGATTGAAGCAGGTGCAGAAGTAGAACGGCGCTATCATGCCGATGAAGCGTGAGCCGTATTGTATAACAAGCGAATCATTGGTGAAAAGCGTAAGGAGCTGATCCCTGAATATAAGCAGCAGCGCGCAAAGGAATATGGTCATGGATATGCTCATTATAAGCGCCTGCTTAACGCCCTGCCGAGCGCGCTCAAGCTTCCTTGCGCCGTAGTTCTGACCGACGAACGTTGTGGACGCCATGGCTATGCTCTGCGCCGGAACCAGCGCGTATACGTCCAGCTTGTTGTAGCTTGACCAGCCCGCCATGCAGTCCGAACCGAACGCATTCACATAGCTTTGCACGAACACATTTGAAAACGATGTCAACCCCTGCTGCACGCCAGAGGGCAAGCCTATGGACAGCACCTGCTTTAATATATTGCCCTTTATGCAAAGGTGGCCCCAATGTATGGCATACGGCCCGGCGGAGCGCGTAAGCACGAACAGCACAAGCGCCGCCGAAAGGAACTGGCTGACTATTGTTGCATATGCCGCGCCGGCAATGTCCATTTTGAACACTATTACGAACACAAGGTCCAGTATAACGTTCAGCACGGCCGAGAATATAAGGAAATACAGCGGCCGCCTTGAATCGCCCACGGCGCGCAGTATGGCCGAGCCCATGTTGTATATAAACAGTCCCGATATGCCCGCAAAATATATGGTCAAATAATCGTGCGCCGCGCCGAAAACGTCGTCCGGCGTGCTCATCATCGTGAGCATCGGGTCAACTATCGCCATGCCAACGCCCGTGGCGATAACGCTCATTATTATCGTAACAAGTATTGTTGTATGCACCGCGTCGTGCAGCCGAACGTAGTCCTTCGCGCCGTAGGATTGGGATATAACAACGCTTGCGCCCATGGACAGGCCGGAGCATAGCCCGACCAGCATGTTTATTATGCTGCTTGTGCTGCCGACAGCCGCCAGCGCCTCTTTACCCACAAACTTGCCCACAACGATTGTGTCCACAGTATTATAAAGCTGCTGAAACAGCAATCCCGCCGCCAGCGGCAGCGCAAATGTTATCAGCAGCCTCCATATCGATCCGCTCGTCATGTCCGAATCGGCGCGCTTAATATGTCGCTTAATTCCTCGGTGAACCTTCTCTTTTTCCTTGCTTACCTGTTCCAATTCCATGCTCTCTCTTTCTCTTGCAACATCTTATATATCCTAATGATATCACATCGCATGGATTTGTCAAAGGCGCAAGCCCCGCTTTTTATGCCCAGCCCATCAATTGGATGAAACTATAAACAAGCCTGAGTCCGTAGAACACCATTATCTCGCCGCAGACTATGTTTATTATTCTCAGCAGCTTATCCGTTATTTTCCCGCTGAACAGGGATATTGCCGCGGTAACGCCGAAAAACCATATTACCGACGCACTCGTGAACCCTATAACAAACGGCAATTTTTCGCCCGCGGTAAGCGTTGCGCTCGCCGCACCCAGCAGCATTGTGCCGTCAATGAGTGCCTGCGGGTTTATCCACGTTACCGTGAACGCTATCGCCGCCGTTTTCAGCAGCGGTATGCCCGTATCCGCATCGCCCGCAAGGCCGGATTTTGAGCGTATCAGCCCAATACCCATCCATATTATTATAAGGCTGCCTATCGCCAGCACGCCCTTCCTAAGCCACGGCAGCGCCTCCATCAGCGCACCCACGCCGAAGAAGCACGCAAGGCTGAGCGATATATCAAAAAAGGTTATTATCAGCGCCGTAAGGAACGCCTTCTTTTTCGGCTGCGTAACGGCCGTATTTATAACAAAAAGATTCTGCGTGCCTATCGGCGCAACGTATGCAAGCCCCATCATGAGCCCGCGCAGGTATATAGCCATGTTTACTCCTTATTATTTAGCAGGTAGTTTTTTATTATCTGCTATTTATTTTTAACCGAATATATTGTATGCTTAATACATCTGCCGCGCAATGGCGCGCTATTTTATTGCAAAGCAAGTAAGGGTGAATGCCCTTGCAATCCTGTGTATATATGCGGTAATATAAAAGTACGGAATAACTAACCACTATGTTTCACGAGGTTATGCCATGGGATTGCGTCAAAGTCAGGAACAGCGACAAATAATCGGCCAGCGCATGTATCAATATATGGATATTTTAGCCATGAATATGGATGAAATAAACCGATATGTGGACGACGCCATGCGCGATAATCCGCTGATAGAGCTGCTCTCGCCGCCAGAGCATTTCACGCATTACAGCGATTGGGATGCGGAAAGGCAGGATGCCTTCGATAGATATTCACAGCAAAGCGCCGGAAAAACGCTGGAAGCGTTTTTGCTGGAGCAGATCGCTTCCCTTAAACTGGATGAATCCGCCCGTTCCGCCGTGGTTTATATAATATGCAGCATGGATGAAAACGGCTATGTTCCGGAAAATATCGATTGTCTTAACGAAAAATACAGCCCTGCCTGCATACATAATGCGCTTGAAATAATACAGTCCCTTGAGCCGGCGGGCGTGGGCGCGCGCAGCCTTGGCGAATGTTTGCAATTACAATTGGCACGGAATAAGGAAAGCGATTCCCTTCTTTACACATTGGCGCATGATTATATGCCCCGCTTATGCCGCGGGCAGTTTAAGCACATTGCGAAGGAATTGAATCTTCCCGTTAAGCGCATAGAAGCAGCGTTTAAGAAAATGACCAAACTTCAGCCCAAGCCCGGCAACGGCTTCGGCCACAGTAATTATACAAATTACGCCGTTGCGGATATAGAGCTGCATTACGATAACGCTGCGCAAAAATACGCCGCAGTTTATCCGGACGACCGCTACGCCAATATAGGCTTAAACGATTATTATTCGCTGCTGATTTCGGATTCGAATACCGATGCCGAAACAAAGGCATACATAAAAGAAAAGACCGACTCCGCAAAATGGATAATAGGCTGCATACAAAAGCGGCGCGACACCTTGATGAGCATAGCGCAGCTTATAACGGAAAGCCGGCCGCAGGCGCTGCGCAGCGGTTCCGCGCCCATTCGGCCGCTTAGCATAGATTATGCCGCGGAGCGGCTGAACGTGAGTCCATCCACGGTTTACCGCGCGATACGCGGCAAATATATTTCCACGCCGCGCGGCGTGCTGAGCATGGCTGCCTTTTTTGACAAAGCAAAGCTTAGTGCGGCGCCGGAAGCCGAGTTGTGCCGCAACGATATATCCCTTAAAATAAAAAGCCTTATCGCCAACGAAACCCACCCGATGAGCGACAGCGAAATATCCAAATCGCTTGAAGCGGACGGCATAAGGATATCCCGGCGGACGGTAGCCAAATACCGCGAGGAAATGCATATACCCTCTTCGTCATGCAGAGTAAGGATAAAAAGCGAGGACAGCATATGAAAAGAAAGCGCGTAGTAATAGTCACCGGCAATCAGCGCGTGGCGCAGGCAATATTCAACGATGTAAAGGCCGTATTTAACGACGATGTTGATATTGACATAGTATATCCTTCCCAAATAGCGTCATTGGACGCCGTGGAGGCGGACGCCTTTCTTGTTACCCGCTGGTACAACATAGGCGGCCTTACGGACAAGGTATCCAGCAAATCCAAGGTGGTGCGCACAACCCGCACCATATCCGAAAGCGGCTATAAGAAAATAACAAAGATCCCTCCGGGAACCAACGTGCTTGTGGTCAACGATTCCGAACAATCCACGTCCGGCGTGATAGAGCTGCTGATGGATCTGCATATAGACGGGCTTACATATGTTCCGTACACCGCCGGGCATTATGACCCAAGCCTGAAAATAGCCATAACCCCGGGCGAAAGCCGGTACGTTCCAAGCTATATCGAAAACATAATAGACATAGGCAACCGCCATATAGACATTTCCACCGTGCTTGCGCTTTGCAATGTTATGGACGTGAACATATCCGAAATTGCCGGCCCGCTTATGAATTACTTCAATATGCTGCTCTGCCGCGATGTAATATCCCGCCAATACCGGGACACGCTTTCAAAAAGCATGTATATGAACAGCATCCTTAAACACATGGAGCAGGGCGTTCTGCTTACGGCGCCTGATGGCCGCATAATACTGAGCAACGGCAAAATGAACGAACTGCTGCGCATGCAGATAACCGAAAACCGCGACTATGTATCCGCCGTGTTTCCGGAAGGAACGGCGGCGCGCATAGCCAATATGGATAACGATACGCTTGCGCTTAACGTTAACGGGCGTGAAATGCTCATTAACCACGAAACGCTTAACTTTGGCGATACGATAAACCACAACCTTTATTTTTTCAACGACGTAACGTATATCCGCCGGCTGGAGCGCAAATCCCGCGAGGAATCGCTCCAAAAAGGCTTTGTTGCCAAGCATAGCTTTGATGATATCGTGCACGTTTCCGCCGTGATGGATGAATGCATACGCCGCGCGCGGCTGTTTTCCCGTTCCGATAAAACCGTGCTTATACAGGGCGAAAGCGGCACGGGCAAGGAACTTGTTGCGCAATCCATACACAACGCCTCTTCCCGCAGGAACAAACCGTTCGTCGCTGTCAACTGCGCCGCGCTGCCGGAAAGCCTGCTTGAAAGCGAATTGTTCGGCTATGAACGGGGCGCGTTCACAGGCGCAAGGCAAAGCGGCAAGAAAGGATTGTTTGAACAGGCAAACGGCGGCACAATTTTTCTGGATGAAATTGGCGATATGCCACTGGCGCTCCAATCCCGCCTGCTGCGCGTTTTGCAGGAAAAGCAGGTGATGCGCGTGGGCGCGGACTACTACGACGGCACTACCACCGATTTCAGCACCGTCGGCATAAAGGCGCTTGATGATTACACCGTTGAATACACCCTTGTTGCGCCCCTGCCCTATTTCATCAAGATGGTATCCCTTAACCCCTGGTTTCCCGCGCAGGCGGACTTCCTTGCCGAGCAGGGCGATCAGTTCGGCACAAGCAACGATACCCTGCTGTACTGCGGCGCGTATCTTTTTGATACCTTCGAGCCCGAATATCAACGCGTACTTGTCATGAACGAGAATTACTGGCACAGCGACATAATCTCCATAAAGAAGCTCGTATGGAAATACAACAAGGAAGCCTCCGCCAACGGCCCCGAGCTGTATCTGCGCGGCGAAACCGATAAGGTCACCCTCGGCACAGATATAATCGAAGAGTGGAAGGCCGATCCGGAGCTTTGGGATCAGGTACATCCCGCCCAGCTTATTGCGCACGATCTTTCCATAATGCGCTTCATAACCAACCGCCTTGCCGTTATACACAAGGGCCGCATAGTGGAGCTTTCAGAAACTGAAAAGCTGTTCGCGCACCCGCTGCATCCATACACAAAATCGCTGCTTTCCGCAATACCCCAGCCCGACCCATTGAGCGAAAAGGGCAAAAAAACGCTGCCCTACGACCCGGCCTGCCATGATTATTCCGTGGACAAACCGGAATGGCTGGAGCTTGAGGACGGCCACTTTGTGCTTGCAAACAATAAAGAAGCCGAGCAATACAGAAAGGAGCTTGTAAACTGAGCATGAAACACATTATTTCAAAATCCTGCGCCGATGCGCAGGCATATATAGTCCCCTTCAGGGCGGGCAGCCCCCGCAGCGTAAGCATAGCGCCGGAGATAGACGCGGCCGTTGATTTAGCCATAAACGGCAGCTTTGGCGGCAATTTGGGCGAAACATACGCAATGACACTCCCCGCGGGAGATAAGCTTACAAGCATAATACTGCTTGGCCTTGGCGCGGACAGGCTGAGCGTGAGGGATATCCACACCAAAGCGGCGCCTGCATTTAAGCAGGCTAAGCAGCTTGGCGCAAAGCACGTTGCCGTAATGCTCGATCAGTTAAGCGAACTGAGCGAATCGGCCGAGCTTTTCGGCGCATTGGCAAGGCTGCCGCAGCTGGTTGGGTATACAAACAGCGGGCTTAAATCTAATCCGGAAAATAAAAGCTTTGAGCAGATAACGTTCGTTACCGCCGCAGACGGCCTTGACGCCGCCCTGAGAGAGGCTGTGGTAACCGCCCGCGGCACGATAATCGCGCGCAGGCTATGCAACCTAAGATCAAATGAGCAAACGCCGCAGTCTTTGGCGGAGGATGCATGCTGGGCGGAATGTTCGTGGGCGAATTTATAGAAAACGATATCCCCTGGATACATATAGACATGGCCCCCGTAAACTTCCGCACGGAGCCGCCGGCATACTGCGCATACGGTGCAACGGGCTACGGCGCTTCATTGCTGTACCATTTGGTGAAGCAGCTTAAAGGCAACGCATAAGGAGGGCATCAGCATGAAACCGCGTATAGGAATAATGAGCAGGTACCTTGCCAAGGATAACCGTTTTGTTACCAAGGCCGGCTATATTTATGCCATTTCGGCCGTGGGCGGGCTTCCCATACAAATACCCATAGCCGATGTTGCCGACGTTGATGCAATAGCCGGCATGGTGGACGGCATAATAATAACCGGCGGCGCGGACGTAACGCCGCTGGTATACGGCGAGCAGCCCGTGCCCGCAATAGGCCCCACCTGCGGCGCAAACGACAGATTTGAAATAGCCCTTATCCATGCCGCGCTTGCAAAGAAAAAGCCCGTGCTCGGCATTTGCCGCGGCATACAGGTTATAAACGTTGCCTTCGGCGGCACGCTTTATCAGGATATCCCCAGCCAGATATCCCGCGATATCTGCCATAATCAGGGCGCCGCCGGAACCGAGCGCACGCACAGCGTGGCCATTGAGCCGGGCAGCTATATGCACGGCATAGCCAAATGCGATACCATGCTTGTCAACAGTTTTCATCATCAGGCGCTCAATACCATAGGCGACGGGCTGAAGGTAAGCGCGCGCGCAATGGACGGCGTTGTCGAGGCCGTTGAAAATGCGGATGGTTCCGTGTTCGCCGTGCAATGGCACCCCGAATTGCTGTATGCCGAAAATCCGGAGCATCGCGCCATATTTGAAACATTCGTAAATAGGTGCGCCGCCAAATAGCGCCGCAATATAAACAGGCATTCACGCTAACACTGTTCGCAGGGCCCGCGCCGCATAGTCAGGTGAGGGCCTTGCGGCGCTTTTATGCATGCCGCACTATGTGTTATTAAGCAGCTGCTTTCTCTCTTTCCAGTCCGGCATCATCGCTGCAAGGAAATCATAGAATTGCTTTGAATGATCGGGATATATAAGGTGGCACAGCTCGTGCAGCACAACGTATTCAACGGCTCCTCTCGGCGCCGCGAGCAGGCGCTTATTCAGCGTGACTATGCCCTTTTTAACGTGGCATGTGCCCCAGCGCGATTTCATGTCCCTTATGCGCAGCTGCGGCCTTTCAACGCCGTATTTCTCAAACGGTGGATATAATTCGTACAGCATTTCGCCGAATACAGCCCGGCATTGCCCGTTTATGAAGTTATCGATCAGGCAGCTTTTTCTGCCTAAATCATTAACATCCTTTACCGCCATGTGAATATATCCTCCTTCGATCGATACGGATTCCTTATCCGCGCGAAGCACCTGCAAAACATATTCCTGCCCAAGGAGCGTAATCTTTTCCCCGCTTATGTATTGCTCCGGCCGCTGTTCACGCCGCGCCGCTTTTTTGAATTTATCCTGTGCATTTGCAATAAACGCCGCCCTATCGCTTACGAACCTGTCAACCTCTTTATCGCTTATAAATTCATTTGCCGAAACGTATATGCTGCCGTCTCTGCGTATTCTCAAATTCATGTTTTTTACCATTTTGCGCTCCAGCGTATATATAAATTCTCTGCCCTGTGCAAAGACCGTTCTTACGGCAATGTTCCTCATGCTAAAAAGTCCCCCGTAAACAGGCCGTTTTGACCATATTCTATTTTTTAGTTTAGCACGCGATGCGGCGCATAGCAATCTCATCTTCACTTTTTCCTATTAAAGCAACAATGCGTATATTGGATCCCCATTCAGAAAAGAATATAATTCGCATATAAAAATTGATATATCCGCGCCGTAAAGCGGCGGGGAAATAATTGACAGGAGGATGCATTATGCTGCAAGGAAAAACCGCCATCGTTACCGGCGGCACAAGGGGTATCGGTCTTGCGATAGTAAGGACGTTTTTGAAAAACGGCGCGAACGTGGCGCTGTTCGGCAGCCGCAGCGAAACGGTTGGCAAGGCGCTGAAGGATCTGAAAGAAGAAAACCCGAACTGGCCCGTTATAGGCATGGCGCCGGACATTGCCAAATACGATGAAATGAAAGCCGCCGTGGACGAAGTCGTCGCCAAATTCGGCGCGCTGGACATAATGGTAAACAACGCCGGCATTTCCGCGCGGGAGCCGCTTTGCGATTATACGCCGGAAAGCTTTCAACACATAATGGATCTTAACGTTACCGCCGTGTTCAATGGCTGCAAGGCAGCCGAAACCGTTATGAAGGGCCGCGGCGGCAGCATAATAAACACCAGCTCCATGGTAAGCCTTTACGGTCAGCCCAGCGGCGTTGGCTACCCCACCAGCAAATTTGCCGTAAACGGCATGACAAGGAGCCTTGCGCGCGAGCTTGGGCGCGAAGGCATACGCGTGAACGCGATCGCCCCGGGCGTTACCCGCACGGACATGGTGGCCGCGCTTCCGCCGGAGCTTGTGCAGCGCATATCCGCGCCCATACCGCTCGGCCGCATGGGCGAACCGGAGGAGGTTGCAAACGTGTTCCTGTTCCTTGCAAGCGACCTTGCCAGCTACGTCACCGGCGCAATAATAAGCGTTGACGGCGCAGCGCAGACCTGATAAAGCCAAAACCCAACCGGCCCCCGCTTCCGCACATTGCCAAGCAGGGGGGCTTTTATAGTTCATCCAAAATTTTGAAAATCTTTCTGCCGATTCGCTCTATCTGTCTCTTTTTGCGCAGAAGCTTGCTTGTGCAGCATATATGTGCGGAATGAGTATGCCGTGCGGCAATTTTTTCCAGTTCGGCTTGTACCTTAACATATTGTCTGTATTCGGGTAAGCGCATTATAAACAGCAACTTTTCAGCGGAATATCCTTCAAACGGGTACTGCACGCCAAGCCATAAGCTATTTCCCATTGCCAACATCTCCCATAATAGATGCATTTTATATATTATAGCTGATGTATAGCTTTGATAGCAACACCTACAATATAATTATAGGAGGTGCTGCATATGGCAAACGGTGAATACGGCGATATCGGCCTGCGTGTGCGTCAGCGCCGCGAAGAACTTGGCCTCACCCGTGAGAAAATGGCGGAGCGGGCAGGTTTGTCCGTTCAGTTTATGGCTTCCGTTGAACTTGGCAAGCAGAGCATGACCACGGACAGCCTTAAAAAAGTATGCCGTGCGCTGTGCGTAAGCGCCGATTATATCGTGTTCGGTACCCGGCCCGGCTATTCAGAGCATGACCTTAACGCCGCCGTGGAGCCGCTCAGCGCGGAACAGCGCGCCTATGCGGAACAAATGCTGCGCACATTTGTTCAGGCCATACAGTCCCAAAGGTAACATATTCCATTCGTTCCAGCATTGCATTTTTTGCCCATTCTGTAAACAAAACCGCTATATTCTTGCACAATTCACATAATTAGACTACAATATAAGATGATGTTTTATGCCTGAACGGGCAGAAAGAGGAAAAATGGCAAACGATAAGTATTCCGGAAGCTATAACGCAGGCCCCCAGCTTCCGTCATATATGAAAAAGAACACGACTGCCGCCAAGCGCACAGCGGCGCAGGGCACGGCCGCGCGAAGCGCGGCACCATCGGCGCGCACTTCCGCCGCGGCAAAGCGCACAACCGCGGCGCACACCACCGCGACCCGCAGCACCGCGACCCGCAGCACGGCAAGTCGTTCTTCCGCAAGGAGCAGCACAGCGCACAGCGCCGCAGCACGCAGCTCTGCAACGCGCAGCACAGCAGCGCACAGCACCGCAGCCAAGGCGAATACCCGGCACGCGGCGAATCAAGTGCAGCATAAGAAGCGCAAAAGGAAAAAGTCCGGCAGCGGCGCGCTCAAATGGATCGCCCTGGCAGCAGCGGCGCTTATATGCGTAATAATAATAGTGTCCATAGCAAACAGCGGCGGCGCGGACGCCGTTGCGGACATGGATAAGCTGATGCAGACCGGCAAGCGGTTCAAGGCGGGCGTTAAGCTGATAGGCGTGGACGTGAGCGGCATGACGCCGGAGGAGGCGACAGGCCTTGTTAAGAACGCAGCCGAAAAGAAGCTGAAAACCGTCGCGGTCACCATAAGCAGCGGTGAAAACAGCTGGACGCTCGATTCCGACGCGATGGGCATGGGGTACGACATTGCGGACGCTTTGGCAGACGGGCTGAACTTCGGCCGCGGGGAGGACGACAACACCGTTGTTATAACCGACGGGGGCGTTGGCGAGTTCGACGCAAAGTATACATGGGACAGGGGAAAGATAATATCCGCCCTTGCTGCCATGAGCCAAAGCATAAACACGGAAGCTACCGCCGCCTATGCGGAACCCGTTACCGATTGGTCGCAGGAGGAACGCTTCATTTACCATGCCGGCGAGGAAGGCATTACCCTTAACGAGGAAGCAACGGCCGATGCGATAGAAAAGGCCCTTGGGCAGGGCGAGTTTGTATGCACCGTTGAGGCCACGGTAAACGCCGTGCTGCCCGGCGGCAATATAGACGACCTTAAAGCCGCAACGTCATTTATCGCCAGCTATACCACCAAATTTTCCGCCCGCAGGGACGACGAGGTAAAGCAGAACCGCAAGTTCAATATCCAGAAGGCGGCGGACATAATAAACGGCAACACCATCCAGCCCGGCGAGGAATGGAGCTTCAATACGGTTGTCGGCCCGCGCACATACGAGCTCGGCTGGAAGGGCGCAAACGGCATAAGCGGCGGCAAGGAATACACCATTCAGGCCGGCGGCGGCATATGCCAGGTATCTACAACGCTTTACAATGCGCTGCTTTGCGCCAACATGGAAATTGTTGACCGCCGTGCGCATACAATACCTTCGGACTACGTTCCCGTAGGGCTTGACGCAACGGTGGATACCCGCGGCATAGACTTCGTTTGGAAGAACAATACGGATATGCCCGTATACATATTCGCGCGGGTGGAAAAGGTGGAAGGCAGCTCCAGCCGCCATACCATAACCGTTTACGTTTACGGCAAACCGCTCCCCGAGGGCGTAACGTATCAATCAAGGAACGAGATAATAGAGGAACGTTCCCGCCAGGACGAGGCAATATACACAAACGACGCTTCCATACCCACGGGCTATCAGCTTGAGCGCGTGCAGGGGCATAAGTATTACGTTGCCGAGGCGTATCAGGACAAGTATGTGGACGGCAAGCTGGCCGAAAGCAAGCTGCTCTATACCGATAAATATAAGGGCAACCCTCCGGAGGTTTCCATAGGCACCGGCGCGCCGCTCGCATCCGGACAAACGCCCGATCCTGCATGGCAGCCCTACGGCACGGCGCTCGAGGACGCGAATTGACAAATTTCCGCGGCATTACCTGCCATTTGCTTGACAAAGGGGTGTGCAGCGGGGATAATAAAGCAAACAGAAAATAATATCAGGAGGACAAAATTATGGGCATAATCAAGGCCTTGACCGGCGCAATAGGCGGCGGTTTGGCGGATAGCTGGCTTGAGGTTATCGAGTCCGCTCCCATGGGAGACAACACCGTTTTCACCCGCGGCATAAAGGTGCGCAAGGGCGACAGCCGCAACCAGAACACCAAGGGCACAGCGGATACCGTGTCCAACGGCTCCATAATCCATGTTTACGATAACCAGTTCATGATGCTGGTTGACGGCGGCAAGGTAGTGGACTATACTGCGGAGCCCGGCTATTTTAAGGTTGATAATTCTTCCATGCCGAGCCTTTTCGGCGGCCAGTTCGGCGATTCTCTGAAGGAGACCTTCAGCCGCATCAAGTACGGCGGAACGCCTTCCTCCAGCCAAAAGGTATTCTTCATCAATCTTCAGGAGATAAAGGGCATTAAGTTCGGCACGCGCACCCCCATCAACTATTTCGACTGCTTCTATAATTCGGAGCTGTTCCTGCGCGCGCACGGCACCTATTCCATAAAGGTCACGGAGCCGCTCAAATTCTATGCCGAGGCCATTCCCCGCAACGCGGAGAGCGTGGACATAAACGACATAAACGAGCAGTACCTTAACGAGTTCCTCGAGGCCCTTCAGGCCGCCATCAACCAGATGAGCGCCGACGGCACGCGCATAAGCTTCGTAACCAGCAAGGCGCGCGAGCTTTCCAAATACATGGCGAACGTGCTGGACGAGGAGTGGAACCAGAACCGCGGCATGCAGGTGCAGTCCGTGGGCATAGGCTCCCTGTCCTATGACGAGGAAAGCCAGAAGCTCATCAATATGCGCAATCAGGGCGCAATGCTGTCCGATCCCAGCGTGCGCGAAGGCTACGTTCAGGGCGCAATAGCGCGCGGCGTGGAAGCCGCCGGCAGCAACACCGCGGGCGCGGGCGCAGCGTTCATGGGCGTTGGCCTTGGCATGAATGCCGCGGGCAACATGGCAGGCGCGTTCTCCGCCTCCAACCAGCAGCAGATGCAGTATCAGCAGGCTCAGCAGCAGGCCCAACAGCAGCAGGCTCAGCAGGGCGGCTGGAAATGCTCCTGCGGCGCGACCAACGGCGACAATATGGCCTTCTGCCCCGGCTGCGGCAGCAAGAAGCCCGCTCCCAAGCCCGCCGAGGGCGGCTGGACGTGCTCCTGCGGCGCGACCAACGGCGCGAACATGGCCTTCTGCCCCAACTGCGGCAGCAAAAAGCCCGCCGAAGCGGCCGCCAAGTCCGCCTTCTGCCCCAACTGCGGCGCAAAGCTTGCGGACGGCGCAAAGTTCTGCGTGGAATGCGGCACAAAGCTCAACTAAGTTTATCTGCAAAGGGGATGGCCTCGCGCCGTCCCCTTTTCCGTTTTCCGCAATAAAATTGCATATCCGCAAAAAAACTCTTTACAAACCCGCCCGCATACGCTATAATACATCTTGCGCAACGGAAAGCGCAGCAAATATGGGGCTTTAGCGAAGTTGGCTATCGCGCTACACTGGCAGTGTAGAGATCACCGGTTCGAATCCGGTAAGCTCCACCACATTTGATAAATCCGAACTTAATCCCGATAGGGAATGGGTTCGGATTTGTTGTTTATATGGAAGATGTTGTTGGGTAGGGTGTTGACGAGATTGTAGACATGGTTTGTTGTGCTTTGCTAAGGTTGATTACAAGTTCATCCTGGCAAAATAAAGCAAACCATGTCGATTTTTGTTTGTGCAACTTATCGCACATTATTCATGTTTTTATTTATGCTCTCTTTTTTCCGCGGTTCCTTCTCCCCAGATCTCCCGCCCCAAACTCACCCTATTATTGCCTCTCCCATACCAAGCATCTTCTTTACCGTTCCACCCTCCCATCCCGGACCGTACGTCCCATAATTTGCGCAATAGAACGAACATAAAAACGAGGTGCAGTTCAAGCCTGTCAACTTTTCTATTGGTAAAAAATACCAACGCCCAAAACGGTTGGTAAAGATTGACAAACGAGGGATGGGGTGATAATGTCAAAGAAAAGAATAAACAGGTTCCATGTTCCGCCCGAAGGTGGGCGGCTAAGAGGGAAGCCGGGTGAAAACCCCGCACGGACGCGCCGCTGTAAAGGACGAGTCGGCTGCATATGCCACTGAAGCGATTCGGGAAGGCGCGGCAGACATATACGGCCTGAGTCAGAAGACCTGCACGGAACAGGCTTCGCCACGCGAACTGGCACAGAGAAGCGCCCGCGGGCCCCTGCATGGGAGCGGTGTGCTTTTCATATATAAATTTACTGCCGTATGCATGGAAGGCTGCAAACCATCCGCACGAAATATCGCGCTGCGGGGATGAGGAAGGGGCCCACATGCAGCGGAGCATAACAAGAAATAGCATAAACGATTACAAGCAATATCTGTTGATGGCGGAAAAGGCAAAGGCAACCGTAACTAAATATATAAATGAAGCTGAACGACTGGCGGAGTATCTGAACGGCAATCCGCTCAACAAATGCGCGCTGCTTGAATACCGCGAAACGCTTGCGGAGAATTTCAGCAGCCGCACGGTGAATACAAAGCTTGCGGCGATAAACGGCTACCTTTCCTTCATCGGCGCGGATGAATATAAAGTGCATCTGTTAAAGGTGCAGCGCAAAGCCTTCATAGCGGAAAACAGGGAATTGAGCGCGGCGGAATATAAACGGCTGGTAAATGCAGCTGATGCAAGCGGGAACGATAGGCTGAGCCTTGTCATGCAGACCATCTGCGCAACGGGGATAAGGATAAGCGAGTTGAGCTACATAACAGTAGATGCGGTAAAAGAGCGGCGTATGGAAATACGGCTGAAGGGCAAAAGCCGCACGGTCATAATACCGAGCAAGCTGTGTAAAAAACTTGTGGAATATGCGAGGCGGCAGCGTATAGACACGGGCGCAGTATTCCGCACCAAAGGCGGCAAGCCGCTCGATAGGGCGAATGTTTGCCACGACATGAAAAGGCTCTGCGACGCGGCGCATGTGGAACGGAGCAAGGTATTCCCACATAACCTGAGGCATCTTTTTGCCCGCGCGTTTTACTCGGTTGAAAAGAACCTTCCGCATCTTGCCGATGTTCTTGGCCATAGTTCTATCGAGACCACGCGCATTTACGTTGCCGCGAGCAGCAGACAATATGAACGTATGCTTGATAAGATGAAGTTGATAACATAAGAATACCACGGAATACTGTTTCTGTGGTATAGACATGGATAAGCTAACAGATTCTATTGATTGAAATATATTGAATAATACGCTGTGAGCAGGGGAAATACACCGAAACAGCACATATAAGCGCCTATACGGAAAGTGCTTGCCATAATTGCGTAATTGTGACAAAAAACGAATTATTTTCTTGATTTAGACCTATTCCGGATGCTATAATTACAAGGTACAAGGAATGTTTTACTTGTATTACCATTGGCAAGCAATGCAAGTGTTTATACACTTGCGAAAAAGCCTGTCAGGGAGAACCCTGAGACCCCGAACGGTTTTTGCAAAACCGGCTGCGCTCCGACGGAGCTTTTTTGTTGCTGTTTCAGCATTATTATGCAGTTATAGCATTGACATGTTATCAATATTGGATTATCCTATAAGAAGAGAAAAAGCGGAGGAATATAATATTGAGTCAGATTGCGGCACGCATCCGCGCATTGCGGGAACAGGCTTTTTTTTCGCAGCAGCGGCTTTCAAAAGCATTGGGCATTGCCCAGTCCAGCCTTTGCCGCTACGAAACCGGCGAGACTGAACCTTCGGCTGCGGTTTTAATGAAATACGCGGATTTCTTCGATGTCTCCATGGATTACATATTCGGCCGAACCGATGACCCGCACGGCGCTGCACCGGTTCGCAAAAGCGTGGACGAGCCGGAATTGGAACAGTTCATAGAGATGTGTTTCGACCCTAAGTCATCAGCAAACGCACGGCTGAAGGAAACGTTGAAGCAAATGATGAGGGAGGCTAAAGAGTGAGCAGGGAAGTAGCGCATAGTTTAGAACATTTTGACGAGGTTATCCATATCATCGACAATGCCCGCAGCCGCGCCATGAAAGCGGTCAATGCAGAGCTTATTCAGATGTACTGAGAAATCGGCTCTTATGTCAGCGGTAGAGTGAAGGATGGCGGCTGGGGAAAAAGCGTGGTTGCAGATTTTTCCGAATTTCTGCAAGCGCATTATCCGGGAACAAAGGGATTTTCTGCACAGAACATCTGGCGAATGAAGCAGTTTTATGAGACTTATTGTGGCAACGAAAAACTCTCACCACTGGTGAGAGAAATTCCATGGACAAGTAATCTGCTGATTATGACTGGCTGTAAAACCGACGAAGCGCGTGAGTTTTACCTTTGCCTGTGCATTGCAAATCGTTACACGAAACGCGAATTGGATCGTCAGATCGGCAGTATGCTGTATGAGCGGACGATGATCTCTCACGAAAAACATAAGGATTTGCTTGCTGGGAACGGCGGACTTGCGGCTTTGCGCGATTCCTATGTGTTTGAATTTCTCGACCTTGAGGAACCGTACAAGGAAAAGGATTTGCGGCATCAGATTGTCTCTCATCTGAAAGACTTCATTTTAGAGTTTGGACATGATTTCACTTTTGTTGGCGAAGAATACCGCGTTCAGGTCGGCAACACGGATTTCTTCATTGATTTGCTGTTCTATAACCGTGCATTGTCCTGCCTTGTTGCAATCGAATTGAAAATTGATACCTTCCGACCTGAACATCTGGGACAGCTCAATTTTTATTTGGAAGCACTTGACCGTGATGTAAAGAAACCAAATGAAAATCCGAGCGTTGGTTTAGTCCTCTGTACCGGCAAGGATGATACCGTAGTCGAATACGCGCTCAGCAGGTCTATGTCTCCGACAATGGTTGCGGATTACACATTGCATCTGCCGGATAAAGCCATCCTGCAAAATAAGCTGCGTGAACTGACAGAGCTTGCGCTGGAAAGCGGTGAAGGCAACGAGGGTGATGAAGAATGAACGCTGTTATCTACGCCCGCTATTCCTCAGACAGCCAGCGCGAGGAATCCATTGAAGGTCAGCTCTGCGAGTGCCGGGAATATGCTGAACGCAATAATATGACCATCGTTGGAACGTATATTGACCGGGCATTATCTGCAAAAACAGCAAGTAGATCGACCGGAGTTCCAGCGCATGATCAAGGACAGCGCAAAAGAGCTGTTTGAGATCGTACTTGTATGGAAACTCGACCGCTTTTCCCGCGACCGTTACGACAGCGCTCACTACAAGCACATTCTGAAAAAGAACGGCGTGAAGGTAGTGTCGGTTAAAGAGAATATATCCGACGGTCCGGAGGGTATTATACTTGAATCGACGCTGGAAGGCTATGCCGAATACTACTCTGCGGAGCTTTCACAAAAAATACGGCGGGGGCAAAAGGAAAACGCGCTCAAATGCAAAAACAACGGCGGCGGCACTCCGCTTGGCTATGCAGTCGGACCGGATGATGTCCTTGCCATTGACCCATTGACCGCACCTCTGGTGAAAGAAATATTTACCCGCTATGATGCAGGCGAGAACATCAGCGCAATTACAGCATCGCTGAACGAACGCGGCCTAAAAACGAGTAAAGGCAAGGCGTTCAAAATCGGCGGAGTCAGCCTAATGCTAAAGAACAGAAAATACATCGGCGAATACCGCTATGGCGGCATAATCATCCCTAAAGGTATCCGCGCAATCATAGATGAGGATTTGTTTGAACGGGTGCAGCAGCGCATGGCGCTTAACAAAAAAGCTTCTGCCAAGGGAAAGGCGGCTAAAGAATATCTGCTGACCACAAAACTGTTCTGCGGGACCTGCGGGCGGCTTATGGTAGGCGAAAGCGGCAAAAGACGCACCGGCGTCATGTACCATTATTATAAATGCAGCGGTGCCAAAAGGCACCTTGGCTGCAAGCGCAAAGCCATAAGAAAGCAATGGATAGAGCGCGCTGCGGTTCTTATAACGGTGCAGCGCGTGTTAAAGGATGACGAAATCGACCGCATAGCAGCTGCCATCGTTTCATTGCAGGAAAGGGAAGATACAACCCTTCCCGCTATGCGGTTCCAGCTTGCCGCATGCGAAAAAGCCATCGATAACATGCTCAACGCCATCCAACAGGGCATCATTACCGCATCTACAAAAGAACGGCTGGAGCAGTTAGAAACACAGCGCCAAGAACTCAAGCTATCGATATTGCAGGTGCAAATGACAAAGCCGCGCTACACAAAGGAGCAGATAGTCAGCTGGATAAACCGCTTCAAGTATGGCAGCGCAGACGACCCGCAGTACCAGAAGCAAATCATCGATACGTTCATCAACGCCATCTACGTGTTTGATGACAAAATTGTATTCACCTATAACTTTCAGGATGGAACGGAACCGATCACCCTTGCGGAAATAGAAGCGGCATTCGGTTCGGATTTAGCAAAAGTTGCTCCACCACAAGCCCTCCGAACCGATATGGTGCGGAGGGTTTTTTGTTATATAACAGCGCATCCGTCTCTTCTGTTCCTTGACAAAATTCGACTCTGTTCGTATTATAATTATTGTTGAATAAGCTGCATTTGGTTAAGGAGAAGCGCACGCCGCAAATATGGGTCAATGAATATTTTTCAATGATATTATAAGGAAGATTCATTTGTGAAAATAAACTACTTTGTGCATACGGAAATAGGCGACCGGCCCTGCAACGAGGACCGCTATGCCGCGAGCAAATGCCCGGCTGGGCTTTGCTTCGCGCTGGCGGATGGGCTTGGCGGGCTTGACCGCGGCGAAGTCGCGGCGGAGCTTGCCTGCAACGCCGTGGCAGAATATGCCCAGGCGCAGGCCGTTTTTTCCAACGCCGCCGTGGAGCAGGCCTTCCTTCGGGCGCAGCAGGCGGTATTGGCGCGGCAAAAGGCAGAGCATAACGAAACGCAGATGAAAACCACGCTGAATATTGTTATGCTGGATAAGCAAAACATGTATTGGGGCCACGTTGGGGATTCGCGCACATATTACGCCGAAAACGGTGTATTAAAGCAGCGCACGCTTGACCATAGCGTTACCCAGATGCTTTCCGCCATAGGGCAGGTGGAGGAGCGGGACATTCGTTTTCACGAGGACCGCAGCAGACTGCTGCGCGTGCTGGGCACGCCGTGGGAAAAGCCGCAGGCGGAAACGGAGCAGCCCGTGGCGCTGCGCGGGAACATGCAGATATTGCTCTGTACCGACGGTTTTTGGGAATACATTACGGAAGAGCAGATACAGATTTGCCTTGAAGAATCCGACAATGCCCAAATATGGATGGAGAACATGCTGGAGCTTATAAGCCGTAACGATCAGCATAGCGAGCGCGACAACCGCACGGCAATAACAATATGGATAGACGATGGGGAAGGGGATATAACGCAATGAGCGCAACCATGCTTTACACCGCCGGTGAAGCCAAACCGGCACGCCTGTTTGTATGCGACGCCGGGCGCACGATGCGCACGGTGGATATAGGTCAGGGCATCACGCTCGGCCGCGCGGGCACGGGCATAGACGTAGACCTGCCGCTGAACAGCGGCATAGTATCAAAGCGCCACGGAAGGATAACTAAGCTTGACACGGGCTATTGCTACAGCGATACGGACAGCCTGAACGGCACGCATATAAACGGAATTCTTTACGGAAAAGACGGCGAAAGCAGCAGCTGTATACTCAACGACGGGGACATACTGCGCATAGACCGCAAAAATTTGGACCGCCCGCATCACGAGGCCATCGTAATGATATTTTCAACATCCTGGCAGGATGCCGAGTGGCAATCGGTCGAGCTGCGCGAGGATACCGGCAACATAAACATAGGCCGCACCACCGTTGCCCAGGAGGGCATAAAGATAGCCGATCCTGCGGTATCAAAAAAGCATGCAACGTTCATTCACGGCGTGCGCGGATGGTCAATAGTTGACCACGGCAGCACAAACGGCGTGTTCGTTAACGGCGAACGCATCGCCCAGCCGCGACCGCTTCATGCAATGGATGTTGTGCGCATAGTCAACACGCTGTTCATATTCCTTGGCGACAGGCTGCTTTATAACGCACCCGCCGTGCAGAAAAACCAACTTGCCATACATATTGAGGAGCGCAGCGTGCGCAACCTTTTCAAAAAACGCATACTGCTTGAAAATATAGATCTCAGCATTGACCCCGGGGACATGGTGCTTGTGCTTGGCGGCTCGGGCGCTGGCAAAACGACCTTCTTCAACGCCGTGATGGGCTACGAAAAGGCCCGCGGCAAAATAGTTCATGACGGGCGCGATATATATAAGGAATACGCGCAGATGAAGTATGAAATAGGCTTCGTGCCGCAGCAGGATCTTCTGCGCGATGATGACACCGTGTATCATACCCTTGACAACGCGGCGCAGATGAAAATGCCTGCCGATACCGCAAACGATGCCCGCCAGGCGCGCATAGATCAGGTGCTTGAAATGCTGGGCCTTCAGCGGGAGCGCGATTCGCTCGTTAAAAAGCTGAGCGGCGGGCAGAAAAAGCGGCTTAACATAGCGGTGGAGTTCATTGCGGACCCAAGCCTTTTCTTCCTGGACGAGCCTGATTCCGGCCTTGACGGCATAATGGCGGCGGGACTTATGGAAAACCTGCGCGTTATAGCGGACGAAGGCAAAATAGTAATGGTCATAACCCATGCGCCGGACCGCGTTGCCCATCTGTTCGATAAGGTGATAGTGCTTGCCAAAAGCGCAAAGACAAACAGCGGACATCTGGCCTTCTACGGCTCCATTGACGCGGCGAAGGAGTTCTTCGATGCCGATTCGCTGGAAGGCATTGTTAAGCGCATAAACCGCCCCGATGAAAACGGGGACGGATTATCCGATTTCTATATTGAAAAATATGAAAAGTATATAGGAGAGTCCATATGAGCAATACTCAGGTGTCCCGCATAACGCAGATAGGCATATACCTTGGCAAGCATTGGCGCTTATTCATAAACGAGCGCGGCTGGAAGGTGCTTATATTCGGCGCGGTCATTTCCGCACTTGTATCAATAGTGCTTGGCAGCGGCATGTTCATATACACGATGGATACGTTTTCCGGCGGGTTTGCGCTGATATCGGCCTGCATTTGGGTGGGCATATTCAATTCGATACAGAACATATGCAAGGAGCGCGCCATAATAAAGCGCGAACACCGCGCCGGGCTGCATATATCAAGCTATATCGCCTCCCACCTTATATTTCAGGCCGGCATATGCCTGCTGCAGGCGGCTATATTGCTCGGCATCAGTAGCGCATTTTTGACTTATCCCAGCTGCGCTCCGCTTTTCGGCGGGGTATGGCTTGAATACTTCATAACGTATTTCCTCTGCATCTATGCGGCGGACGTATTGGGCCTTGCAATATCGGCGATGGTAAAATCGCCCACAACGGCGATGACCGTTATGCCCTTTATACTTATAATTCAGATGATACTTTCCGGCATGCTGTTCCCCCTGCGCGGGCCTATGAGCTTTTTCGGCAACCTTACAATAAGCAAATGGGGACTTAACGCAACGGCCATTTCCGCGGATTACAACAACCTTGAAAATACTCAGAAAATTCAGCTGAGCTACACGCTCAAGAGCATTGTTAAGCAAAAGTCCCTGCCCATTACGGATGAGCAGGTGGACGCGATGGTGGACGAAAACTATTCCACAGGCATTGTGGAGGACTATGTGCACGATTCCGGCAAGCTTTGGCGCAACTGGGGCATGCTGGCGCTGCATACGGCGGTATATGCCATAATAGCCGTTGCGGCATTGGAATTTGTGGACAGGGATAAACGATAGCAGCAATAACTTACAGGGAGATATAACTTATGCATAATGTACAATTCTGCCCGGGCTGTTTGCGGGATACGGAATTTGAAAACGGCGTATGCGCAAAGTGCGGCTTTGACATGAACTTCTATACCGTAATGCCGCACCATCTTGTGCCGGGCACGCTTGTGAAGCAGCGCTACAAAATAGGCCGCGTGCTTGGCGAAGGCGGCTTCGGCATAACCTATATAGGCATAGACACGGTGCTGAATTTGAAGGTAGCCATAAAGGAATTCTATATGTCCGGCTACGTCAATCGCAACCACGACGCATCGCCCAACGTATTTGCAACGCTTGGCACCCACAGGGACACATTTGAAAAGAACCGTGAAAAGTTTTTGAACGAAGCCCGCGTATTGGCGCAGTTTTACGGGGAAGCCGGCATAGTGGGCGTGCGCGATTTCTGCGAAGAAAACGGCACGGCATATATAATAATGGACTTTCTGAACGGCGTTGACCTGAAAACCTATCTTGAGCAAAAGGGCCGCCTTGCACCGGAGGAGGCCGTTAAGCTGCTTATGCCCGTTATGACGTCCTTGCAGCACGTTCATGCGGAGGGGATAATACACCGCGACATAAGCCCGGACAACATAATGGTAATGGAGGACGGCAGCACAAAGCTGCTGGACTTCGGCGCGGCAAGGGAAATTTCGCAAACGGATATAAAGAGCCTTTCCGTAATATTAAAGCCGGGCTATGCGCCGGAGGAGCAATACCGCAGCAAGGGCCGCCAGGGCCCGTGGACGGACGTATACGCGCTTGCAGCAACGCTTTATAAGTGCATAGTTGGCGCAACACCGGACGACGCCATGGAGCGCATGTATCGCGACAGGCTGCCTTCCCCCGCCGCTGCCGATGCGGCCTGCCCCATAGCCATAAGCAACGTTATAATAAAGGGGCTTGCCGTGCGGCAGGCAGACCGCTATCAGGACGTGGCATCATTCCTTGCCGATCTGAAAACGGCGATGGAAAATCCAGACAATGCGGAGCTTGCGCCGGACACGCGCGAGATCGCACCCGCGCAGGAACGCAGCGTAATTGCGGACGACCAAACCGTGCTTGCGGACACAACAACCATATATACGCCCAACGCCGCAAAGGAGCATAAAGCGCCCAAGCCCGCGGCGCAGCCGAGCGCGCCCGCCGCAAAAACAAAGCTGAAAACCGCCAAGCCCGAACCCGCCGAAAGCGCGGAAAAGCCCGCGGCTAAAAAGAAGCCCGAAGGCAAACCCGTTTCAAAGAAGCCTGCCAACAAAAAGGGCATTATAATAATCGCGGCCGTTGCGGCGGCAGTAATAATAGCCGCCGTGGTAATAGCGGCGTTTGGCAATGCGAACACAAATGTGTCCACCGGCATGATGTCCGCAAGCTTGGAGGAAACCGCCTCCCTGCGCACGTTCACGCTCAACGGCACAACGCTGGAGCTGCCCGCGCCCGTGCAAACGCTGCTTGACAAAGGCTGGGTGTTTGAGGATGCTCAGTATGATACAGCCACAATAGAAGCCGGCGGCAGCAAATCAAGCGTTATGCTCATGAACGAATACGGCAAGATAGAGCTGAGGCTTTCCAACACCACGCTTAACGAGCAGCCCGCTTCCGCCTGTACCATAACGGTGGTTTCCGCCGTTGAGCATATACTTAACGACAACTATCTTGACGCAAACGGCAACGAGTTCAAAACCGCGAATGGCATAACCCTTGGCACATCCTCCGCAGCGGACGTCAAAACAGCTTACCCCGCCGCAAAGAAGGACGGCAGCTACCTGAAGCTTGAAACGCCGTATGCAGACATTAGGTTCTATAATCAGGATAATAACCCCGTTTCCGGAATATATATACGGCTGGACATGACCAAGGACTGCTGGGAAGATACTTCTAACGTGTCCTCCGCCGCCCCCGCGGAATACGACGACGCGGAGTTCATCAACGCATATACCCTGCCGGACTTTGCCGTGGAATCGGACGAAATCACCGCAAAGCTTTCAATGACCGTGCAGGATATGCTGGACGCGGGCTGGACAATAGAGCGCCAGCCGGACTATATCCCCGCCAATTCATATGCCGAAATATATCTTCGCCTTGACGTGCGCACAACGGCTGTTGTTAAAGCGGTGAATTACACCCGCAACGCAATACTGCCGCAGTATGGCATAGTTCGCGCATCGTTCAACAACACCGGTATGTCCGGCAGTATCCGTGCAGACAGGCTGAAGCTGCTTTATAACGGCAATGTTTTGGCGCAGATGGACGAATCATATTCGGATGTTATAACTGCGCTGAATGCCGCGGAGCTTGGGTATACCGAGGACGATAACACTATTACCGTTGTGCCATACGGCGATGACCGTCAAATAACTTTCCTTTTCAGTAAATCCGACAGCGCGCTGTACAGCGTTTACATCGCAAGGTACGTCGGCTCAATAAGCAAATTTTATTATGAACAGGAGAATGCAAACTAATGAAAACCGTTAAGATCATTGCCGCCCTGCTGGCGGCGCTGCTGCTGACAGGATGCAGCGTTAAATTAACCGTGGGTACGCAGGATGAGAACCAGCCTGCCGAAACCGCCAAGCAGGTCGTTACCGTTGAGGATATAGGCGCGCTTGTGAGCGAACTGCAAAACGGCCATGTTTGGATGGCATGCGCCGAAAGCGAGCTGTACAGCCTGCGCATAGACGGCAGCGGCCTTACAATAACCGCCTACGCAAAGCAGGACGACAGCACGGAAAAGCAGACGCTCAGCGGCACGTTCGCAGCCGATGCGGACGGCGTGCATATAACCGACGGCAGCGGCAATACGGTGCTTGAGCTCACATGGCAGCTTATTGCGGAAGAAGGCGACAACGCGCTGCAGCGGCTGGAGATGATTACCAAAACCGAGGGCGGCATACTGCCCAAGGACGTTACGCTTGAATTCTATTCAACGCAGGCGACCGACGAAGCCGGTGAAGAGGAAATGGCGGCGGCCTATCTTGAAAACCTGCAAACGCCGGACCCCGCGAAGGATGATTTGACCACGCTGCTTGCGGGATACAGCGGGGATTCAATAGTTGACGCCTGCGTGATGCACGGCATCGATCCCTCGCTTAAAAACCGCGCCACCTATGCCGAAGCCTTCGGCATAGAGGATTACAAGGGAACATCTCAGCAGAACCTTACCCTGCTCGAAAAAATGGGCGCAGACGTGGTGATAGGGCAAGACTAAAACGTTTACACAAAAAGATGCAGCCGAAACCGGGCTGTATCTTTTTTGTATTCGTTATAAAGAAGGCAGTCTTCCTTCCAATCGCACCTTCCGTCCCCACTATTAACAGCACAAGAAAAAAGCTCCCGAATTGGGAGCTTTTTTGGTACCCGGTAGGGGAGTCGAACCCCTGTTCCCGCCGTGAGAGGGCGGTGTCCTAGGCCACTAGACGAACCGAGCACATAAATCTCACGGCAAGGGTTATTATACACAATGGCACATATTTGTGTCAACAGTTTTTTTGCCGAGCGTGCAAAAATATATTCATGCGCGCCCGGCAATGGGCGGCTTACAGCGCGGCCTTCAGCTTTTCGGCAAGGTCAAGCTGCTCCCACGGCATGGCAGGATCGCCAAAGTGGCCGTAGGACGCGGTGCGGCGATATATGGGCCGGCGGAGATCGAGCGCGCGGATTATGGCCTCCGGCCTAAGGTCAAAGCTGCGGCGCACGGCGGCAAGCAGCTTATCCTCGTCCACCGTACCGGTGCCGAACGTGTCTATAAATACGGATACGGGCTCCGCCACGCCTATCGCGTAAGCCAGCTGCAATTCGCAGCGCTTGGCAAGGCCCACGGCAACTATATTCTTGGCAATGTAGCGCGCGGCATAGGCTGCGCTGCGGTCAACCTTTGTGGGGTCCTTGCCGCTGAAGGCTCCGCCGCCGTGGCGTGCAAAGCCGCCGTATGTATCAACTATTATCTTGCGCCCTGTCAGGCCGCTGTCCCCGTGCGGGCCGCCTATTACGAAACGTCCTGTCGGGTTGACCAGAATGCGTGCGTCGTTCGCAAGCAGAGCCTTGGGGATAACGGGTTTTATAACTTCGCTATAAATGGCGTCCTTCAGCATGGCCTGCGTTGCATCCGCGCTGTGCTGCGTGGAAACGAGCACGGTGTCCACGCTCACGGGCGTGCCGTTTTCGTAAACAACGCTCACCTGCGCCTTGCCGTCCGGCTTTATGAAGTCCGCGCCGCCCTTGCGGTACGCCGCCAGCCTGCGGGTAAGCGCATGGGCCAGATATATGGGCAGGGGCATATACTCTTCCGTTTCATCGGTGGCATAGCCGAACATCATGCCCTGATCCCCCGCGCCGGTGGCCATATCCTCCGCGCCGCTTTCCTTCGCCTCAAGCGATTTATCCACGCCCATGGCAATATCACCCGACTGCTTATCCAGCGATACCAGCACCGCGCAGCTGTCGCCAGAAAAACCGGTGGAATTATCCGTATAGCCTATTTCGTTCACGGTGGAGCGCACAAGGGACGCTATGTCCACCTGCGCCTTGGACGTTATTTCGCCCATCACCAGCACAAGGCCGGTTGTCGCCGCGCATTCGCATGCCACGCGGGAATACGGGTCAACGGCAAGATGCGCATCCAGCACGCTGTCGCTTAGAATATCGCAAACCTTATCAGGATGTCCCTCGGTCACCGATTCAGACGTAAAAAGCTTTTTCATAAAAAATGAACCTCCGTTTCATATTCACCATCAAGCATGGCTGTTCGCGGGATGCGCCCGTTTTGCTTTTCATGGCAAAACAAAACGCCCCGCGAAAAACGAGACGAAGATTCCATCGCTCATCTTTCGGCTAATGCCGCGGGAATTGGCACCTTGCGCGCACGCAGGTTGCCGGGTTTCACAGGGCCCGTCCCTCAACCACTCTTGATAAGGCATATATTCCTTTGTTGCGGATATGATAGCATCAGCGCACATTTCTGTCAAGCCCCATAAAGTTGCGGCAAAAGCTTAATTTATGTGATATAATACAAATATCAACTTATATGGGGGAGCTATATGGATATAAATACCGTAAACGAAGGAATGTCGCTGGCGGAGGCGCTGCAGATGCGCGCGGATATAAAAACGCGGATATCGCAGCTGCATTCCCGCCTGAACGACAATGCCAAGGTGCAGGAGGGCGAAGCGCCCGCCGAGGATCCGCTCAGGCTTATCGAACTGCTCAATGCCGAATGCAGCGCGTATGAGGATCTTATCCGCCGCATAAACCTGACCAACGCGGCAACCGTGTTTGAAGGGGAAACGCTTACCGCGCTGCTTGCCCGGCGGGACACGCTTTCGCTTGAGCTGAGCATAATGCGGGACTTTTTGCAGCAGGCCAGCCAGCGCATAGACCGCTATTCCAAAACGGAGATAAAGATTCTTCCCACCGTGGACGTTACGGCAATGCAGAAAACGGTGGATGCGAAGTCGAAGGAGCTCAGGCAGCTTGACGCGGCGATACAGAAGCTGAACTGGAACACAATGCTTATATAGGCGCAAATAATTTACAATAATCGGTTTTTCCGCCACGCGGGGCGGGCGCTATCTCTGCCGGCTGAGAATGAGCCGGCGCTGATACATAGCGGGTCGGGGCGCAACGCTTACCCTTTACACAAACGCCCGTAACAGCGCACAATATACCCCGCACAAATGCACCCGGCATCACCGGGCGCCGACCGCGCGGCGGAAAGGGTGGGTATGGGGAAAAATAGCTTAAAGGCGGGACTTTTCTATTGAAAGCCCCGCTTTTTCATGCTAAAATATATATACGGAACAAAGAATGTGAACGGGAGATGAGTTAAAGGACGGAATAAAGGAACAGGAGGATCAAATATGAAAACAATTGTAATTGCGGCGCTGATGCTTGCGCTGTGCATAACCCTTGCCGTACCCGCCCTTGCGGAAGGCGTGCGCGATGCCAACGCCGCATATAACGAGCTGCTTGCGGGGTTCAACGGCAAATATCCCGACGAATACGCGGGCGCATACGTTGATACCTCGGATGGCGATAAGCTGTGCGTACTGCTTACGGAGCGCCATGCGGACACCGCCGCAAAGCTTGGCGCGGCGCTGGACAAAATGCTTGCGCACATAAGCGCGGCCTACCGCGACGACGTAAAATTCAAAACGGCGAAGTATTCCTATAATGAGCTGCTTGCGGCGCACGATACCGCGTCCGCACTGCTGAAGGATAAGGGCTACGGGCTTTCCTACGTTGGAATAAACGAGATGAATAATGCCGTGGATGTAGGCATAATCCCCGCCGACCATGCAGCCGCCGCAGCCTTTGTTCAAGCCGACGCCGCGCTCAGTGGGCTCCCCCTATGCGTTACGGCTGCCGAAAGGCTATCCCAATTGGGCGGCGAATCGCCCGCTGCCATGCCGCAGGCCGGAGGCGGCGCAGTAATTCCGCTTGCGGCGGCATTGCTCATATGCGGCGCAATGCTCGGCGCGGCTGCATTGAAGCGGAAACGTTAAAGCGGAAACGTTAAATACGAAGAAACCGAAAGGAAGCATATGCCGTGAAAAAAAGCTCGGGACCATCTTGGTTATTTTGCGCCATACTTTCCTTCATATCCACCATACTGTTCTTCATTTCAGCCGCAGTTAACCGGAACCCGATTTTTTATGTTTGCAGCTTGCTGTCCTTAGTCGGCGGAATACGCAACGTTTGCCGATATATAAAGGAGAAGAATCAGCAGGAGGAAGAATAGCATCCGCCGACCGCGCGGCGGAAAGGGTGGGTATGGGGAGAAAGATATGAACGAACGCAAAAGAACACATCTCAAAGCACTATTCATCATATTGGCCGCGGCGCTGATTTTGGCGTTTGTGTACCTTGCCTTGCCGAAGGAGTGCGGCATAGAGCGCCGCGTTGACGCAACGCTTGTGCAAAACGGCAGCCCTGCCGAACGCAGGCAGACCGCGCTCACCATAAGCGGCACATATAAAAGCAGCCTTTCCGGCGGGGATTCGTTCGCGGGGGAAGTTGAAATAGACTGCCTGCCGGTAACGGCGGGGGAGCTGCTGAACGTTGTTTTCAGCGCGGAGGATAAGGGCTACGGCGCGCTGACGTACAGGAGCGGCGAAAGCCTTGAGTTCGTGGGCTACATGCGCATGAGCAAAACCGCTGATGAAGTAATAATCTGCCTGTTCGAGGACATGGGGGACGGGCGCAAGGGCTGGAGCGCGGACACGGGCGCGGTGATATCATATCCCGATAATATAGAAAACATAGGCGATAAGCTGTATTGAATTTTCGCCATACAGTAAGCAGCACCTTCACGCCTGACGGTGCCGACTTCCCCTGCACAACATATTGTGCCGCGGGGCGCGGTATGGGCGCAAGAGCCGAGAATATCTGAATAAATTGCGCATTAAAAGCGTTTTTTGAGTTGACAAGCGCCTAAAGGTGTGGTACATTAACTAAGCAACCCCCGACTGGGGGGTTTATTTAGGTTCGGTATCGGCCGAACAAACGGATTTTATTGGCCTTATCCCGCGTTGGGACAGGGCATAAATTGAGAGGAGCTAATAACCACTATGCGCGTAAAAGTCACCTTGGCCTGCACCGAATGCAAGCAGCGTAACTACAACACTTTTAAGAACAAGAAGAACGACCCCGACAGGATCGAGTTCTCCAAGTACTGCCGTTTCTGCCGCAAGCACACCATTCACAGGGAAGCTAAGTAAGCCTGAAAGGACAGGAACATAAAAATGGCAAACGATGTAAAAACCGCCAAAAAGGAGAAGAAGCCCAACCTGTTCGCGCGTATCGGCCGTTATTTTAAGGACGTTGTGGGCGAACTGAAAAAGCTTACGTGGCCTACCGGCAAAGACCTTGCCAAGTACACCGCAACCGTGCTTGCGTTCATAGTGCTTTTCGCCGTTGTTATAGGCGTGCTTGATTTTCTGTTCGGTCAGGGCTTCACGCTTCTTGGTAGCCTGGCAGGCAAAAGCAGCGATGCTTCCGCCCTTGCGGACGCGCTGCTGGGCCTGATGTAATTTAGGGAGCAAGTATCATGGCCGAAGAAGCCAAGTGGTACGTTGCCCATACCTATTCGGGCTACGAGAACAAGGTCAAGGAGGACCTGGAGAAAACGGTTGAAAACCGCGGCCTTCAGGACATGATTTTAGAGATAAGCTACCCCACCGAAGAGGTAGTTGAAATGAAGGACGGCAAGCGCAAGGTGGTAACCCGCAAGATGCTGCCCGGCTACGTTATGATCAAGATGATCATGAACGACAAAACCTGGTACGTTGTGCGCAACACCCGCGGCGTTACGGGCTTCGTAGGCCCGGGATCAAAGCCCGTGCCCCTTACCGATGAAGAAGTTACAAAGCTTGGCGTGGAGTATATCCCCATCGAGCTGGACCTTTCCGTTGGCGAGAGCGTGCGCGTGGTAAGCGGTCCGCTGGAAAACTTCATAGGCACGGTGGAAGCGCTGGATCCGGAACGGCAGAAGGTAAAGCTGACCGTATCCATATTCAACCGCGACACACCGGTGGAACTGGATTATATCCAGGTGCAGAAGCTCTGATAAAGGGCAAAATAAAAGCGCAGGGGCAACTCTGCGCCTAAGGCATGATTTATGCGCCTTCTTATAAGGGGAGGCTGTCATAAAGTGGGAGGCCGCCCGAAAAAGCGGGAGAGGCCGCTCGCACCACATTATTTTTAGGAGGAAATTCAAATGGCAAAGAAGATCACAGGCTTTGTGAAGCTTCAGATCCCCGCCGGCAAAGCAACGCCCGCACCGCCCGTAGGCCCCGCCCTCGGTCAGCATCAGCTGAACATAATGGGCTTCTGTAAGGAGTTCAACGAGCGCACCGCCAAGGACGCCGGCATGATTATCCCTGTCGTCATCACGGTGTACCAGGATCGTTCCTACACCTTTGTGACCAAGACTCCCCCCGCGGCCGTTCTTATCAAGAAGGCTTGCGGCCTGCAGTCCGCTTCCGGCCGCCCCAACACCCAGAAGGTTGCCAAGCTGACCAAGGACCAGGTAAGGGAGATCGCCACCATCAAGATGCCCGACCTTAACGCCGCCAGCGTAGAAGCCGCCATGAGCATGGTAGCCGGCACCGCCCGCAGCATGGGTATCACGGTTGAGGACTGAACAAGCCTAAAGGAGATGTGGGAGGCATAAGCCGTTATTACCACAGGAAGGAATATAGAATATGAAGCATGGCAAGAAGTATCAAGACAGCATAAAGCTGATCGAAAAGCAGAAGCTTTACGATCCCCGCGAAGGCATTGAGACGGTGCTCTCCACCGCCAAGGCCAAGTTTGACGAGACCGTCGAAGCCTCTATCCGTCTGGGCGTAGACCCCCGCCACGCCGACCAGCAGGTCCGCGGCGCCGTGGTTCTGCCTCACGGTACCGGCAAGACCGTTCGCGTGTTGGTTTTCGCCAAGGGCGACAAGGCTAAGGAAGCCGAGGCCGCCGGCGCCGATTTCGTGGGCGACGATGATCTGGTAAAGAAGATCCAGACCGAGAACTGGTTTGGATTCGATGTTTGCGTAGCTACTCCGGACATGATGGGCACCATCGGCCGTATAGCTCGTATACTGGGACCCAAGGGCTTGATGCCTAACCCCAAGAGCGGCACCGTTACCATGGACGTGACCAAGGCCATCAACGATATCAAAGCCGGTAAGGTTGAATATCGCGTAGACAAGACCTCCATCGTTCACGTTCCCGTGGGCAAGGTTTCCTTCGGCGCCGACAAGCTGCAGGAGAACCTGAACACCCTGATGGATGCCGTTATCAAGGCCAAGCCGGCCGCCGCTAAGGGCACCTACATCAAGAGCCTGGTGCTTTCCACCACCATGGGCCCCGGCGTCAAGTTCAACAGCATGAAGTTCTAAGAGTTCCTAACAGAACTCATCCGTTCAGGCGAATGAATCGCCTGAGCCGGAATAAAGCTTCTCTATAAAAAAATATAGAGGAAATCTCAAAAAATCCGTTGACAACTGCGGGGCGGTATAGTATACTGTCCCGTGGAAATCAAAATACAGGCCGAAGACAGCAGGCGTCCCATGCGGACTTAATTTCCTGCCGAGGTGAATGCAAGCTTATTCAGCAAGCTCTCATCCTTTGTCTTAGGCAAAGGATTTTCATTTTGTAAGGAGGTGAAACCAATGGCAAACCCCGCAAATATCGAGGTAAAAGCGAAACAGGTCGAAGAGATCCGCGAAAAGCTCGAAAAGGCGCAGTCTGTTGTAGTGTTCGACTATCGCGGACTGACCGTTGAGGAGGTAACCAACCTGCGCAGCGAAATGCGCAAGGCCGGCGTTGAATATGTCGTTCTGAAGAACCACATCGTCAACCGCGCAGCCCAGGCAAACGGAGTGGACGAAAGCTTCCACAACTATCTTAAGGGACCCTCTGCTTTCGCGTTCGGTTATGACGATGCAGTAGCGCCCGCGCGTATACTGAAGGACACCGTCAAGAAGCTGAAGAAGTGCGAGATAAAGGGCGGTATCATAAACGGCGTAGTCACCGACGCAGCCGGCATGAACACCCTGGCAGATCTGCCCAGCAGAGAGCAGCTTATCGCAAGGCTGCTTGGCAGCATGATGAGCCCCATTTCCAAGCTGGCTATCGTTCTTGGCCAGATTCAGGAGCAGAAGGGCGGCTCCGATGCAGCACCCGCTGAAGCAGCGGAATAATTTATCCCAAGTTAGAACAAAGAATAACACAGGAGGAACAAGATAATGAATAAAGAGCAGCTTATTGCTGATATCAAAGCTATGACCGTTCTTGAGCTGGCCGACCTGGTAAAGGCTCTTGAAGAGGAATTTGGCGTATCCGCCACCGCCGCCGTCGCCGTTGCCGGCCCCGCCGCCGGTCCCGCCGCCGAAGTTGAAGAAAAGACCGAGTTCGACTGCATACTGAAGGACGTCGGTTCCGAGAAGATCAAGGTCATCAAGACCGTCCGCGAGCTGACCGGTCTGGGCCTGAAGGAAGCCAAGGACCTGGTAGACAACGCTCCCAAGCCCATCAAGGAAGGCCTGCCCAAGGAAGAGTGCGACAAGATCGTCGCCATGTTCAAGGAAGTCGGCGCCACCATCGAAGTCAAATAAGTTATTCACTTATTGTGATACTAAAAGAGACTGCTTCGGCAGTCTCTTTCTTTTTGCTCCTCCGGCTGTTATTGTTTACGTCAATCCCTCAGTCAATAGCTAAACCGAGCCCAGGTTGGAACAAGGTCGCCTTACTCACTGCCGTTCGTAATTCTCCCTGTTCCTGCCCGTTCTCCGTTTCGCTTCATCCGCCACTGGCGGCGCTCAACTCCGAACCTCGCTGCATCGCCCACTGGGCGCGCTCGGCTCGAATCCCCCGCACGCGGTGGCGCCTTTTGGTGCGCTTTACAAACTTATACATAAACAACAACGGGGACGCATCGCGTCCCCTTATCTTCACAATCTATTATGCTCACCCGCCGCAAGGCGGATCTCACATTGTGCAAGCAATATTTCACTGCGCATTAGCGCAATTTCACCCGTTCGCAAGAACGGATTTCACCGCGGGCGTAAGCCCGCTTACCTCACCCTTCTTGCCTGGACAACGAAGCGGGAGCCGTCGTCCTCCTCGGTGCAGGTGGTAAGGGTGAGCACCTGGTCGGCCTGGCCGATGGATATGGCGTCCGATACGTTGGAGCTGGGCGCTGTGCGGGCATAGGCCGCCATGTCCGCCATGTAGCTTTCAAAGGCGGCGTTGTCGGCAAAGCGCGTTTCGACATAGTTTATCATGTGGCCGTCAACAAGCGGTATCACCGCCGCAAGATATATTTCCCACATGGTGTCCGTCCCGTCCCAGTTGAAGGAAATTATGCGATTCTCGGAAAAGAAGCTTTTCTGCTTGAAATTTAGCAGGCCGTGGAACATGGTGCCGTTCTTCATGTCGTGCCCGTAAAGTATTATGTGCTTCTGCTGGCCGCGGTCGGCATTGCGGAAGTCCATGAATATTGCGCCGTGCTTGCTCTCCTCTTTAAGTATGTTGTGGTTAAGGTAAAATTCGTTGTCGTCCGTGCGCACAACGGGGTATTCTATGCTGGTGCCGGGTATGCTTATCCAGCCGATAACGTCGCGGTTTTGCTGCCGCGCCTCATCGTATGTCAAAATGGGCAGCACGTCCCCCGGCTCCGCCACGCCGTCCAGCGAAGAATAGTCCGTGCCGGAGTTTATGGCGTTGTCAACTCCCGGCGCGGGAGTGCGCTCCGGCCTTACAGCGGCGTCGTTGCTGGGCAAAGTGACTGTAACAACGGGCAGCGCATCGGTATGCGCGGGCGGAAGAACGTTTTCCGTGAGCGAGCAGCCGCCAAGCAGCAGCACCGCCGCAAGCATAATGGCCGCCGTAATTTTATTCCGCATAGAATATTCCCCTCCCTGCACGTGTGTAATGCCTTAATTATAGCCTAACACGGCCTTCCAAACAAGCTTCTTGGCGCCCAAAAGGCGAATATGGCGCACCTTTCGCGCAATTTTTATAATTTGTTCAAAAATTGCTGATGCACGCTTGGCCGTATTGTGGTAGAATACTACTATTATTGGGATACGGTTAGTTTTCCCGCCGGAGGGAGTTAATTATATGGGCCTGTTTGAGTTTAACGACGTAGGCATAGACCTTGGCACGGCGAGCATTTTGGTATACGTTCGCGGCAAGGGCATTGTGTTGAGGGAGCCGAGCGTGGTCGCCGTGGAAAAAATCACGGGACGCATATTGGCAATAGGTGAAGAGGCGCGCAGGATGCTTGGCCGCACGCCGGGCAACATAACCGCCATAAGGCCGCTGAGGGACGGCGTGATATCCAATTACGACATTACCGAAAGGCTACTGCACCACTTCCTTAAAAAGGTGGTCGGCACGCATGTGTTCTTCAAGCCGCGCGTTGTTGTCTGCGTGCCCAGCGGCGTTACCGAGGTTGAAAAGCGCAGCGTTATAGACGCCACCGAGGAAGCCGGCGCGCGCCATACATATCTGATAGAGGAACCCATCGCCGCGGCAATAGGCGCAGGCATAGACATTGCGGAGCCGCGCGGCAACATGGTGCTGGACATAGGCGGCGGCACGAGCGACATAGCCCTTATATCCCTTGGCGGCGCGGTGCTGTCCACCTCAATAAAGATAGCGGGCGATAAGTTTGACGAGGCCATTGTGCGCTATATGCGCAAAAAGCACAACCTGCTGATAGGCGAACGCACGGCGGAAGAAATGAAGATACGCATAGGCTCGGCCTATCCGCGCAAGGAGCAGCTTTTCATAGACGTTAAGGGCCGTAACCTTATATCCGGCCTGCCGCAGACGATAGTGGTCAGCAGCAACGAAATGATAGACGCGCTCGAGGAGCCGCTCCAGGCCATACTTGAAAGCGTAAGGAGCATGTTTGAGCGCACCCCGCCCGAACTTGCCAGCGACGTTGCGGAAAACGGCATATGCATAACCGGCGGCGGCGCGCTGCTTTACGGCATAGACAAGTTCATTGCCGAGCACACCAAGGTGCCCTGCTACATTGCGGAAGATCCCATCTCCTGCGTGGCAATAGGCACGGGCAAGGTGCTGGAAAGCATAGACGACTTTACCCGTGGTGCGGTATACGATTACCGCCGCGGCGAATACTATCTGGACAGCTGATAAAAATACGCATATATCTTCCCCGACAGATGTTGGGGAGGTTTTTGTATCATTTGATTTTCATAACTTTATATAGAATTTGTCTAACCGGTTTAAGGGCGCACTCCTGTACACCTTTCGGTGTACCGTGCGGGCGTCCCTTGCCTCTCCCCTTGGGAGAGGTGGCCGAGCGCAGCGAGGACGGAGAGGGCAAACAATGAGCATAACACCCAATTAGAAAATGCCCGGCGGCTTTGCAGGGAGATGACACCCCCACGAGTGTAAGCTCCAAGGCCCTCTCAGTCACCTGCGGTGACAGCTCTCCCAAAGGGAGAGCCAAGGGGCTGTACACCGTTGCGTAGCAGCTCTTTTGCCTCAGCCTTTTTTCCATCACTATTTCATCCTCCTCGGCTTCGCCCGTATAGAAAGCAAAGGAGAACAACCACACGGCCAAAGCCATCAACTTAACTAACCCCAAAAGCGATGTGGTAATATTGCAGCCACCATCTATCTTGGCATAAGGTTTCGGTGGCATTTCCTCATATTACTGCCTATTTCAAGGCACTATCTGCATATATTTCAAAAGAATATGTGCATATCGATTTCCGACAGAGCGACATTCTGCGGCTGCACGAAATAATGATGAGCTTTGCGGGCTATGAGTACGGCGGGCAGTACAAGACAGACGATAATGTGATTTTAGAGATAGATGCCGACGGAAACCGTCGTATCCGCTTCCGTCCAACGTCTGCAAGCGAAACGCCGAAGGCAATGGAGCAGTTGGAGCTTGCCTATTTGGATGCCAGAGGCAACTCAAATATCAATCAGCTTCTATTGATACCCTGCGTAATTTTAGACTTTCTCTGCATTCATCCGTTCCGGGACGGCAATGGCAGAATGTCCCGCCTGCTGTCGCTGCTATTGCTGTACAAAAATGGCTTTGATGCCGGTAAATATGTGTCCTTTGAGGAGCAAATCAACAACTATAAGACGTATTATTACGAAGCACTGCGGCAGTCCTCGGCTGGGTGGGAAACGAATGAGAACTCTTATTTCCCCTTTATTGAGAATTTCCTATCCACACTTTACATGTGCTATAAGGAACTGGATAAGCGGTTTACGGTGGTGCATGGCAAGAAGATTACGAAGAAAGCCCGCATTGAAGCAACTGTTCTGAACAGCCTAACCCCGCTTTCCAAAGCAGAGATTTGCAAGATTCTCCCTGATGTCAGCCCCACTACCGTTGAAGCTGCCCTTGGGATAATGATCAAAACGGGCTCGATAAAAAGAATCGGCGCTGGACGGACAACAAAGTACATTAAAGCATAGTAAAAAAAATATGGTGAAATAGCGCAGCTTCAGCGTGAGGAAACCAAGAACAAACAGGAAGAGCAAAGTCGTGGGAGAATCATATAGAAAGAGGCAACTCGGAATGGAATTGCCTCTTTGCTGTATTGCTATTTCAGGTTACAAACACTTTCCCGATTATCGCAGAGGTGTTTACAGTTCCAGTGAATTTTCATTCAGAAGGAACTCATATAAGCCAAGATGCAGGATACCATAATCATCCGTCCAAGGCTTCATGGAAGATTTGCTGATGATAATCTTTTTGAAGAAATCCTTTGTATTCTTCAAGGGCCGAAGTTCTGTCTCCATTTTGGCCGGATCACTCACGTTCAAAGCGGATTGAATATAGTATTTCTTAGAGCCCCAATTAACAACGAAATCAATCTCGCATTGTTTTCTTGATTGCTTGTTTTCGGAATACTCCGATATTTCCACCACACCAACGTCTACGGAGTAATCTCTGCATAGAAGTTCGTTGTATATGATGTTTTCCATGATGTGCGTTTCCTCCTGCTGACGGAAGTTCAGCCTGGCATTGCGGAGCCCGATGTCGGTGCAGTAATACTTTGATGGGTATTCAAAGTATTTTTTTCCCTTGACATCATAGCGTTTTGCGTTGCTGAACAGGAAGGATTCCAACAAGTAATTCAAATAGTTGGAAATTGTCGTGCTTGAAACGGAGATATTCTTTACCGTTCCCAAGGTATTAGCAATCTTCCTGGCATTGGTAAGCGAACCGATGGACGAACATAAATCGTCAGTCAATTCCGCAAGCACATCCTTAAGAGCGATGTCATATCGTTCAGTAATATCCTTGAAGTATACCTCCGTAAAAAGGCTTTGCAGATATGCCATCTTATCAGCGTCTGTTTTTCTTGATAAAACCAGCGGCATCCCGCCATACAAAGCGTACTCTTCGTATGCATCAAGCTTGTCTCCGCCAATGGCGGCATAGTATTCCTTGAACGAGATTGGATAGACACGAACTTCATCACCACGTCCACGGAAAACGGTCAGAACATCCTTTGTCAGCATCTTTGAGTTGCTGCTGGTCACATATATATCCACGTTGCGAAGCCGCAGAAGGCCGTTCAGCACGTTATACAGCCGGATGGAATCAGGATTTTTCAGTTCATCCTTGGCAATGGCATACTGCACCTCATCAATGAGAATGTAATATGTTTCTTTTGAGGTGATTTTTGAGCGGATGAATTTAGACAGTTCCTCAGGGTCGCGGTACTTGATGAAGGTATCGTCATCCAATGCAATCGAAATGATCTGTTCCTCCTTGACGCCACTCTCAATCAGATAATCATAGAACAGGTTAAAAAGAAGAAAGCTCTTGCCGCAGCGGCGAATACCAGTGATGACCTTCACCAGACCGTTTTCTCTTCGGTCGATGAGTTTTTGCAGATAATGATTTCTTTGGATTATTTGATTCAAATAGCAGCCCTCCATTCACTTGAAACTTAGTGCTTATTATGGCCAACTTTCAACAGAATTATACCGCCATATCCATTCAAAAGCAACATCCGTTTGAAACTTAGTGCTAAAAAGCAGTAACTTTCAATGGTAGAATGGGGCGCATGTGGAATACTTTGTTATTGTATAAACGGAAACCCATATTTGCATGGCTTCCGATAGAAACGCTGATTCGGGAGAGGCAGGACGCTTACTATGCCGCACTTGGGCAAGCAGATATATCGGCAGACGCAACACCGTTTGTTGAATTTCTGCTGTCTGTTATCTACGGATGCCGACGACCAGCGGCAGGCAAGAGAGCGTCAGCAGGAAAAATAGCACTGCTTTGCAGGACGCAGCCGAAACGGGAACCGTTCGATCAATCAGGGGGTTGGGGAGAGTTTCCCCAACAGGCAGCATGGGAGATTTCCGGTGACGGAAATCTCCCTGTTCGTCAAGTTTGTATAAACGCAGGCATTGCTTGCCAAGTATAACGTCTCAGACGCGGCTTCTTCTTTTCAATAAATGCCTGTGGCTGTACAAGCAGAAAATCAAATTCCATCACTCTTCCGCCAAATCGGCAACCAGCTTGACGTCGCTGACCGCCAGAGCAAGCTGGAGCTTGTTTTCCAGCCCGGTTTTTTGCAGCATGTTTGCCACATGGAATTTGACCGTTGACATCTCGCAGCCCATCTCTGCCGCGATGCGCGTGTAGGACAAGCCCCGCAGCAGATGCCGCAAAACCTTCAGCTCCGTCCTTGTAAATTCCGTGCTTTTTGCCATGCCGATTTCAACCGTCGGAGGCGCATCCGGAAAGATGTGCTCACCGTCCATCGTCTGCCGGACGATGTCCATCAGCCGCTTCTCGGTGGAGTCCTTGTACCACAGGCTGTCGGCCCCGGCCTTCTTTGCCTCTTCCAGAACGGCGCAGTCGATCAGCGAGGTCACAACAATTATTTTGGTCTTTGGCCGTATGGCTTTGATCCGGTGAACGGCGGTCAATCCGTTCTCGCGGTTCTCTGTTTGCACATCCATCAAAATCAGATCGACAGAGCTTGCCCGGCACACCTCAACCGCCTGCTTTGCGCCGGGAATGGACGCTACGATACGGTATCCGTCCTCGGCGCGGAAATAGCTTTCCAGCAGGCTGCGGATCATGGTCTGGTCTTCAACGATCATCACTCTCATATACTGCTTCCTCCTGTTCCGGCAGACTGAGTATCAGCTTAAAGCGGGGGATGCTCTGAACCTCCATTTTACCGTCTGCTTTTTTTATGCGTTGACGCAGCATGGAAAGGCCTCCGCCCTCCGTGATTTTTTTCCTTCGGCGCCGCGCCGTTGTTGGTCAGGGCAACCTCCGTGCAGCCCGGCTTCCGCCAAAAGCGCACATACAATTCTGTGCCATCTGCGTGGCGGACACAGTTCGCCGCACATTCGCAGATCGCCAGTGCGCTCAGCGCGCGTATCCGCTGCGTTTGCGGCTCATCCCCTGTCAGCAGAACCCTGACGCCCAGTTCTTCCGCTCGTTTTTTTGCAGCCTCCAGCGGTTCGGATTGCGCCGTTATCTGGCTGGAGCGGTAAAGCACCGAAATTGACTGTTCCCACAGTGCCGCGTTTGCGCGAATTTCCTTCTGGTCCGCGTGCTGGAGCAGTACCCGGCGCGCCGCAAGAATGCTGTGCCCAATGTCGTCATGCACACGCAGCTTCATCGCCAGCGTTTCTTCCTCCCGAATAATCTCCGGTATCTGCGCGAACAGCAGCCGCAGCCGCTCGTTCGCCTCCTCCAGCTTCGCATTTTCCGCCTTCAGCTGGTTCTGCTTCCGTATCAGCTCCGTAACGTCTGCGGCAGTAATCTGCGTATACCGGACGCCGGTTTTTGTTGTGATCTGCTCCTGCGCAAAGCGCAGCGCCTTCCCGTCCGGAAAACGGTAAATCCGAAGGCGCATATCCAGGCAGCGCACATTCGCGGGCGGCGCTTGCAGTACGCTCTGCATCTCTGCAAGCGACTGTATGCCGCCTTTTCGCAGGCAGTTCGCAATGGCAAGCATCCGGCGGTTGATGAGCCGCACCACGCCGTTTTTATCGAAGAAGCAGGCCGCGATAGGCAGACTGTCGAAGCTTTCTTTGATCCTGTCCATACGCCTTTACCCCCTCTATCTCTCCAGCTTCCGCGTCACATATTGCAGTCCGTCCTCATCCTGCTCCCATTCCAGGCCCGGAAACCGCGCGCGCAGGGCGCAGAGCGGCTCCGCCGCTGAAACGCAGAGAGTAACCTCCACCTGCTTTCCAACCTCTATGGAAGTCAGCAACGCACGCAGCGATTCCAGCTCCATCTCCACGACCGCCTCAAACAGGTCATAGATCTGCATCGCCTGTTCAACGGTAAGCTGGCCTTCCCCCTTGACGATCGTCTTGCAGTCGGCGCCATAGACACTGATGTTCTCGGAGGATTCATTAAGGCACAGCCGAAGCTCCTGCACGCTGATTGCACCGCGCTGCACGCCGACAAAAATCAGGTTGCTTCTGCGCTTGATATAGGTCCCTATAATGATGATCTGTCCGAGCAGGCGTATGGCTCTGTCCGAATCCTCGGTCCTTTGCAGTTCGGCCAGAAGATCCCTAAGCATCGCAATCTGCCGGGCGGTCTGCGCCTCCATCATGTCATACAGGCGGTTTTCCTCCGTCAGCTTCAGCCATCTTGCGCGCTGTGCATTCTCCGCCGCCAGAACGTCGCCGGTATCACGCAGCTCATCCCTTGTCAGCTCCAGCTCTTTTCGTATCTGATTCAGCGCAGAGATGTCCTCCTTCCAGAACACCCAGCCGCTGCGCAGCCGGTGCCGCTTCAAAAGCGTATCGTCGTCCAATTGTACGGTATCCTGCTGCATATGCCGCAGTTCGCTTTGCGGCAACGGCTTCTGCATTGCAATCGAAGCATATTTGGTGCATAGCGCATGATCCGTGATCTGAACCGGCAGACTCGTCGCCTCAAAAAGCTCGTCGTATCCAAGATTGGACTGGATCAGCCCGCACTGGATGCAGCATTCAAAGATGCTTGCAAAGATCAGGCACTGAGACACCGTCATATCGCCCGCAAGCACCCATACCCAATAAACCTTTTTGACATAAGCATAAGCATAGGCCAGCGAAAGCGCGAAGGGGACCAGCGGCAGCCAGCGAATTCTTCTGCTGTGCGGGATCCGGCAGCTCCTCACCATCAAAACAAGCGAGAACGCCGCACACAGGGCCTCCCAGCCCAGCACGAAGTAATAGCCTTTCTCATACCGATACTCCCCATCCGACAAAACGCCGGATGGAAAGGAAAACACCTGCCTGTGCAGATCATTGGTCAGAACGAGCAGAAGCAGAAGCAGTGTAGGGATATACAAAAGCTTTGTCCATCGCGGCAGGCGAAAAGCCTCGTCCTTCCCCAACGACTGGGAAACAAAGACCGACAGCATGGGAATAAACAGCATTGGAAAATAGTAGAAATACCACAGCCGGCGCTCCGCGTCCGTATTGCCAATTGAAAACTTGATCGAGCGCAGCAGAATCCACAATACCATCAGCGCCGATATCGCCAGCAGATAGCGCCGCACCTGCACCTGCACGATGCGGAGCCAAAGGGTATAGCACCACGCGCTGAACAAAAACACATAGATCCCGCTTCGCAGATGATTGACTATCGGAGCGTGTAAAATATGCCGGCTGGCATATCGGAGCAACATGGCAAGCACAATGAGCCCCAGCGCGGCCAGCGCACACAAAAGGCTGATTTTTGTTGCTTTGCTCATGCTGTACTCCTTCCGCCTCCGCAGAATAAAATATTATTATAAGTATACCATGCATAGAGAAAAAGGCAACACGGGTTTGACCTGTTTGCAGAGAGGAAAGGAGCGGAAATGGCTTTTGAATAAAAAATATTGCAAAACCTATCTAATCGGCGGGGGCGGGAAGGAGAGACAGCTGTTAAGATATATATGGTACATTCAAAAGAGGAGAAAGGCGGTGGGAAAGCACATATGCGAAGAATTGTGCTGGATATGAAGGGCGGGCTCCTGGCGGAGGCAGTCATGCAATCGCTTGCGAGATACGACCCGGATTTTCTCGTCTACCGTTCTTCAAAACCGGAGGAAACGCTTGCCTTGTGCCGAACCTGCCGTGCCAACGTGTTGGTGATGGAGGTCATCCGGCAGGGCACATGGAAGCTGAGCGAACGGCTAAGGCTATGCAGTGCCGTAAAGCAGCTCGGCTGGGTCTGCAAGACCCTGCTTCTGGTAGATGAGAACGCGGACGAACTGCTTGCCTCCGAGGTACGGCAGGCGGTGAAGGATCAGTTGGTAGACAATTTTATTTATGCGTCGGTATCGCCGACTTACCTCGCCGGTGTGATCGACACGCTTTAGAAAGGAGTGGTTATATTGCAGGTCGTTATACAGAAAATTCCTGAGAATTTGCAGGAATTTGAAACACTCGCCGCCAAAGGGCGGCAGCCGGAGCACATATGCGCGCTGTTCCTGTGTGCGCTAGCACTGTTTGACAGGGATAAAGATGCGGGCACCGCCGCAATGGATCTTCTGCGCGGCCCTAAGCCAATGTCGCCGTATGACTGCCAGTTCCTGCGCGACCGGCTGCGCGGCAAAGCCTATCTGCCGCTTGCATATTTTGAAGGCGCAGCGCCGGAAAACGGTTATCAGCCGCGCGTGCCGTACACGCTGAACGTGCTATCAGACCCAAGGCCTCAGGATATGGAGCCGGGCTATATGCGCGTATTTCTTAAAACGGCGGGCGCGGATTCGCCGCGGCCTATGAAGCTGCGGCAGAAGGCCTCTACCGGCGAATGGTTCCTATGGGAATACTCCAGCATTCTCAGCGGCATCCGTATCCCCGCGGCGGAAGACCCATGGGCATGATTATGGCGGGGCAGGTGGGCGGTATGAGCGCACAGGCTCTCCGGAGTTTTTGCCATGAGTGCACAGACCCGTTCGACAACAGGGGACAGAAGTGAGAAGAGCGTTGAAAATTGCACTGATCGTTGTATCGGCGGTTGCGCTTATCGCGCTGGCAGGCGTATGGCTGTATCGGTATTTTATCGATAGCCGTATCCGGGACGGAGGCAGAATGGAAAATCCGGATGCGTACAGAGCAGGTAAGGACTTGATCGAATTCACTTGGCAGCAAAATCATATGAATTCCTGCAGATGCTTTTCGCTGAAGTTTTACCGGGAGAACGATATGCCTCTGCTGACCGGACGTTTTTTGAGCCGGGAGAACGGCGAAGCTAGGGAAAGCGGGACGGATGCGTTTTCCAACCCGGTTCCCTGGCAGCTTACATGGGTACAGTGGTTTGATCTTCAGAATATGCTGGCAGAGTCGAATCTGCCCGAGTACCGAAAGCCGTCCCCCGATGTCCAGGACGAGACCGACAGCGAAATCTTGGTCATTTGGCGCACCGATGACGGGAGCGAGACCCAAAAGCTCAGCGGCGGCCATGCAGAAGCGCTGGAGACCTTGGTGCTGGATATTGCCGAGGAAGCATATGCTGCGTCAAAGCTTGAGCCGAAGCAGTATGCGGTGCGCGAAACAGCGGCGCTGATCGGAATTTACTGGGATCAAAACGCACCGTCGGCGCGTGACTGCTTCAGCTTCCTTCTCGATGAGCAGACGCTGCTGTCCGGGCCGGAAAAGCAAGTTTATTTCTCTTATCGGTATCAGGATAGCGACGGTAATACCGTTTTCAGAAAGAATACCGCCATAGAGCCGGAGAAGGCGCAGAAATGGTTCGGCAGCATTGCCAAGGAGCTTAGAATGCTGGATCTTCCGGCATACCGGCCCGGTACGCATATGCATGGCACAACGGATAGCTGCATCACCGCAACATGGGCGGACGGAGATACACCGTTTATCAATTGCTATGATGCGCAGGCCGCGCAGGCCGTATACGCTCTGCTGGCGGAATTTGCCGAAGAGACGGAGGCATGGGTATTCTCAAGACCCGTTCCGGAAAACGGGTGGAGGTGCCCATCGTGCGGAATGCCGAACGGCAGTAATGTATTTTGCGCAGAGTGCGGAACCGGCCGCCCTGCGGAATAAGAAACAATAAAAAACAAATAACAAGGAGAAGAGGAGAATTTATCATGGAAGGTCATAAGTTTTTGAAGGTCACTGGGATTCTGATGATTATCGCCGCGGTATTTTCCATCATTGCGGGCGTGTTTGTCGGCGGACTGGGAGCGTTGGCGGCAGGATTCGGCGCGGCATCAGGACTGACGTTTGCCTATTGGGCGGCGCTGTTCCTGACATTGGTCGGCGGAATTTGCCAGCTGATTGCCGGAATCAAGGGCGTCAAGCACAGCAAGCGCAGCGAAAAAGCAGGCAAGCTCATCATATGGGGCGCGATCGTAGCCGGGTTCAGCGTTTTGAGCATCGTTATGAATCTGGTCAACGGCGGCGAGTTTAATGTCATAAGCGTTCTGACGGGAATAGCTGTTCCGGCATTATACATCTACGGCGCGATACTCAATTCCAAGGCGGACGAACAGGCCGCCGCATAATAAAGAGCGATACGCGTATGGGATTGTTTGATAAGAAATATTGCGATATTTGCGGGGAAAAGATCGGCTTGCTCGGTAACCGCAAGCTGGAAAACGGAAATCTCTGCAAAAACTGTGCCAAAAAGCTCTCCCCGTGGTTCTCCGACCGGCGCAACAGCACTGTTGATGAGATCAAGGCGCAGCTTGCCTACCGGGAAGAAAACCAGGGAAAGGTCGCGGCATTCCACACGACCAGAACGCTCGGCACGGACACCAAGGTGCTTTTTGACGAGGACGCGGGGAAATTTATGGTGACACGGGCCAGAAATCTCGTGGAGGCCAACCCGGATGTTTTGGACTTTGCAGACGTGACAGGCTGCAATCTTGATATTGATGAGAGACGCTCGGAGCTCAAGCGCGAGGATAAGGATGGCAAGGAGATTAGCTACAATCCGCCGCGCTATGAATACTCCTATGATTTCTACATCACCATATTCGTCAACAACCCCTACTTTGACGAAATGCGCTTCAAGATCAACTCCGACTCCGTGGACGTCACTCCGCCGCCCGCAATGCGCCCGGGCATGGCAACACGGTACGATCCGGAGAACAATGTAGAGTACCGCAATTGCAAAAAGCTCGGCGAGGAGATACGGCAGATGCTGACGCAGGTCCGCAAGGATGTGCGTGAAAGGATTGAGCAGGCAGCCGCACCCAAAGCGGCAATCACCTGCCCGTATTGTGGCGCAACCACCATGCCCGATGCAAGCGGCCGCTGTGAATACTGCGGCGGCGCGCTGAACGGCTGAACCATATATCAAATGAATAAACGGAAAGAAGGACTTAAAAAATGAGAAAGTATGTAGCATTATTCCTGAGCGTGGTTACGCTCCTGACGCTTGCCGCCTGCGGCAGCAAAGATGCGCTGGCCGGCACATGGTCTGCCGAGCTTGGCGCAGACGGCGTAATCACATGGACATTCAACGGGAAAGGCGAATGCACCATGGAAAATGCTTATATGAAGCAGAAGGGCACCTATACCATTGACGGCGACCAGCTTACGGTGATGCTGGAGGCATGGAGCGAGCCGTCTACCTACACGTTCTCCGTGGATGGCGACAGCCTTACCATGAATGAGAACTCCGGCTACGGCATCAGCGGCGTTTTTACGAAAAAATAAGCCGTATAAAAAACAATACTTATCATCCACCGGGCTTTAGAAAGGAGAAGAATTATGGATAACCTTACTGGCAGCATTAAAGACGCCGCATTTGCGACCAACCCCCGCGAATTTGATCTTTCCTATTCCACCACGCTTGAAGAGATCATGGAGAAGCTCAATGCCCGCAGGGCAGCTTTCCAGATGCCTTTCCAGATCAAGGGCGGCATTCCCGGTCAGCGCATCTCGTTTGAAAAGGAACCGAACCTGGACGTTGGCCTTTGGCTTTTCCTCAAAGATGGCACGCATATCCGTATGCAGCCTGTGATCACGGAGTCCAAGATGTCTGTAGGCGGCATGCGCGTTGATAAGAACAGCGTGCTGCGCAAGGGCCTCAAGGGTGCTACGGTCGGCCTTGCAACGGAGCGCGGCAGCTATATAGACACCGTGACCGAAACCGTAAAGAAGATCCTGAACGGCGAGGAAGTAGCGGACTATATCGCGCCGGAGGCTCCGGTCGAAACCAAGGACTGGATGACAACGTTCCTGCTTTGCCTCTTCTGTGGTGGGCTTGGCATCCACCGCTACTATGTCGGCAAGATCGGCACGGGCATTCTGTATACGCTGACGCTCGGCCTGTTCGGCATAGGATATCTTGTTGACTTTATCAAGATCCTTTGCGGCAAGTTCACCGATAAAAACGGTAATTACATCCAGCGCGCAAAGAAATAACCGGAACAAAAGGCTTCAGGTATGCACCCCTGTTTTTCTGCCGGAATTACATGAAATTTCATGGTAATCAGCAGCTCTGTGCATACCTGAAGGAGAATGGGAGGGAATTATGAAACAGACGAAGACCAAACTTCTATGCCTGCTTATTGCGGCGCTGATGCTGCTCAGCCTCGCCGCCTGCGGCAAGGAGACGGCGACGGAGCCCAATTTGATCAAGTTGGGCGATCGTGAACTGCTCTACAAGGGCGCATGCATAATGGAAGATTCAAGCGGAAACGATGCTGTGGTTCTTACGCTGGACTTTACAAACAACGGTAAGGAAAATGCCTCGTATCTTTGGAGCGTTGATGAAACGGTTATGCAGAACGGCGTAGAGCTGGAGGTTGCATCTATCATTACCAACTACGATACGTTTGAGACCGTGATAGACAACCAGTTTAAGGAAGTTGCTCCCGGCGCAACGCTGGAGGTAAAAACAGCCTTCGTGCTTAGTGATACTACCAGCGAGATCAAGGCCACCTTTGAAGAGCTGCTCGGCAGTAAAAACGGCACGATCACCATCGATCCGTCCACACTCAAGCGGGAAACGGCCGCCAATACGGAGCCGGAGGCCACGCTGCCTGCCGCCGCCGCGACCGGCGACGCACTGCTTGATTGGTGGAACGGAGAATGGTACGGCTGGTGGCAAATGACCGGCTGCTCGGGCTATTATGAGAGCATGGAAGGCCGGTGGTGGGATGTCTGCGGCGTGATCGATATCGGCACGGACTATACGGGCACCGTCACGCTGTGGGATGAGGACTACACCAGAGCCGAGCCCATGGCTTTGGCTTCCGTCAGCCTGAATGAAGCCGGAACCGGCGAGCACGGCACGCTGATGTCCGAGGGCGGCTGGTTCACAAATGTGGCGCTGGAGCATTCAGACTGGATCGTTGATCCCGGAATCAAAACAGACGGCATGATGGAAAGGGAAAACATTATCTGCATAGACGGCTGGTATGAAGACGGCGATGATGAATATCACTATGAAATCTATCTGCGTCCGTGGGGACTCCGCTGGGATGATGCGGGAGAGGACTGTCTGCCCAACTCCTATGAGGATTGGTATCTGCCTTTGATCGAGGCCGGCAAGCCTATGCCGGACGCCATCGGTGCGGACGCCGTCGGAGGCGACGCTCCTGTGGGCAGCGACAATACCGGCGCTGCGACCACGGATCCGGGCCAGACAGCATCCGGCGGCGACGGCATCGTAACTGAGGAGCAGGTGCAGAAGGGCTACGTCTGGATGAACGAGGTCAACAGGAATATTTTCGATGCAACTT
>OMBN01000208.1_pt1 | contig 59832 bp, 55 predicted proteins | sample 1644891 | NCBI WGS metagenome assembly OMBN01 (sample SAMEA103958144, study PRJEB25191) | human gut metagenome | reverse complement strand
GTAAATTGTCCAGTTCGCTTTTCAGCTTTGCCCGTTCCATCGTATCTTTCATCTTGCCTTTTTCACTGGCTTTTGCCCTTGCTTCCAGCTTTTGATTTTCTTCCAAAAGGTCTTTGATCGTGACCTTGTATTTTTTCAACTGCCCGGAGAAATTCCCCATCTGTGGGAACCACTTTTTCAGCATGGAGAGGGCTTCCTCTTTCTTCTTTCCGGCATTCAGCGGGGTAATACCGTCCAGCGTGGCTTCAATAGCTCTTGCCTGTTTGGAGAGATTGACCGCCTGTTTGAACAGACGGGTAGGGATATGCTTCCTGCCTGTCTTGCTGGCACTTTCCCCACGCTCCAAGTCAGGATATTTCTCCACCATATAAGCGTGAAAATCGTCCTGCCACTTTGTCAGGTTTGCCCGGTTGCCGATAATCTCCTTTGCACACAGGCGGTTGTCCTCTGTCAGCGGGACAAAGACCAAATGCAGGTGGGGTGTTTTCTCGTCCATGTGTACCACTGCCGACACGATATTTTCCCGGCCTACCCGCCCGATTAAGAAATCAGCCGCCCTCTGGAAAAATTCCTGTATCTCCTTTGGGGGCTTCTTCTTGAAAAACTCCGGGCTGGCGGTAATCAGCGTATCCACAAACCGGGTACTATCCTTACGGGTGCGGCAGCCAGCCTGTTCAATGCGGCTTTTAATGAAGTGGTAGTACCTGCCCGACCGCTTAACGATGTGGAAATTGTACTTGCTCCGGCTGGTGTCAATGTCGGGATTGCTGGCGTACTGTTCCTTTTGCCGTTCGTGATGGGCTTCCAGCGGTCTTGCCGGATTGCCCTTGTGTTTTTCAAATCGCAAAATTGCGTGTTGTGCCATGAAACTCCTTTCCCCGTTCCGTTCCTTTCCGGGACTTTTCCACAGGAAAATCCCGCAGAAAATATCTCGGATCGGATAGGAATGGATAAGATATAAATAAAATCGTTTTAATCTCTGTATTTCTATATACCGTCCGATTTTCGTACTTCAAGAGGATTGATTATCGTACTTGTGGAGTGCGGTTTTCAGTCCTCCGGCGTTCCATAACCGTATTTCTTGAAGTCGGTGTTTGGAACCGCTTCGTAGGATTTTGGGTAAATGCGATTGGGTTTTCCACAGCCCTGCTTCTGGATTTCCACCAGTCCGGCGTATTGCAGTTCCCGCAGGGTGTTGACCGCTTTCTGCCGCCCGCAGTGGAGCAGCTCCACTACCTCGTTGATGGGATAGTAGAGGTAAATCCGCCCGTATTCGTCCACCCACCCGTTTTTTCGGGACAGGTCTGTCCGGCGCAGGATAAAGGCATACAGTACCTTTGCTTCGTTGGACAGGGGCATGAATGTGGGGGCTTCAAAAAGGAAATTGGGAAGCCGGGTAAAGCTGACCGCTTTTTCCGGCTGATGGATATAAATGGTGTTTGTCATATTGTGTTTTGTGGACGGTTAGAAGTCCGTTTTCGGAGGCAGACGGTAGTTTCTATTGCCTGCCCCTGTTCTGTGCTTGTAAAGCCTTGTAAATCAAGGACTTTTCAGCCCCTAACTGTCCACACAAGACCTCCTTTTCCGTTCACTTTCTGTTTTCTGCCGCCTGTGAACTCTGGCGGCACAGTCGGGACAGTATTTCGCCCGGTTGGACTTTGGGACGAACACTCTGCCGCAGACCGCACAGCGTTTTAGCTCCTTATCCCGGAAAATCTCCGCTTCCAGCGTCCCGATTTGCGGCAAGACCGACCAGCGGAACCACTTACAGCAGACCGAGAAAGAAACGGTTTGGGGGCAAGTGTGGGTGTCCCCATCGTCAAGGAGCATACAGTTCCCGTCCTCATAACAGCAGCACTCCCGGCGGATCAGGGCGTTTGCCTGTTTCCTCTGTGCCGGTGTCATGCGGTAAAGGGAACCGTCCTGCTTGCGCTCTATGGGCGGCAGTCGTTTATATGGGTTCTCTCTCATGTGTTCCCTCCATTTTTCCTTTGCCGTTCTCCCCGAAAAAGCTTCCTGCCCCATTTCTGCGGCGTGTTCCGGCGTTGGCACGCTCCCCGGACTTCGGGACATTTTGTCCCGAAGTGGCTCGTTGCGGTGCTTCCCCTGCCTGGGTATTCCTTTTCGGACGGTCATTCATTTTTCAAGGTGCAGCTCATCGATGAACTACCCTAAGTCTACACCTAAAAGACCGCCCGCCCCGTATATCCATAAGGACGGAAATCTGCCCGGAAAACTCTCTATTTCCACGCTCTCGGAATTGTGGTAGAATGATAAGTGGAAAGTGATAAATCGGGATTTTGGAGGAGGAACTAAATATGTTTGATAACTTTGATTTTACAAACTTTTGGAAGGACAGTGCGTATGCCTTGAAAGAATATGTCAGTGAATCGCCTTCTGATGAACTGATTGCCAGTGTTGAGCAGGAATTAGGCTATAAGTTACCAGCTTCTTATATTTGGTTGATGAAACAACATAACGGAGGCATTCCTTTCAATACTTGTTTCCCTACGGATAAACCTACCAGTTGGGCAGATGACCATGTAGCTATTACAGGAATTTTTGGTATCGGGAGAGAGAAACCCAACTCTTTGTGTGGAGAGTTGGGAAGCCAATTTATGATTGATGAATGGGAGTACCCTGCTATTGGGGTAGCTATTTGTGACTGTCCCAGTGCTGGACATGATATGATTTTTTTAGATTACCGGGAGTGTGGCCCACACGGGGAGCCTAAAGTAGTGCATATTGACCAAGAAGGAAATTACGAAATCACTCCTTTAGCAGATAGTTTTGAGGATTTTATTCGTGGTCTTGTAAACGAAGATGATTTTGAGTTAGAAGATTAACAACTTCCAATTTATCGAGCAGACAAGGAGGGAGAGCATGGAACTATCCATACAAGAACGATTGAAAGACCTGCGTGTGGAGCGTGGGCTGACGCTGGAACAGCTTGCGGAGCAGACGCACCTCTCCAAGTCTGCGTTGGGCAGTTATGAGGGGGATAATTTCAAGGACATCAGCCATTATGCCCTTATTGAGTTGGCAAAGTTTTATGAAGTGACTGTTGATTATCTGCTGGGGCGTTCTCAAACAAAAAATCACCCAAACGCCAATCTTGCAGACCTGCATTTGAGTGATGATATGATTGAACTCTTGAAAAGTGGGCTGGTGGATAATTCACTCTTGTGCGAGCTGGCAGTACACCCGGATTTCCCCCGGCTGATGGCTGACCTTGAAATCTATGTGAACGGCGTGGCGGGAAAACAGGTACAGAGTGCAAACGCCATTGTGGACGCTGTAAGCGCAACCATTATGAAGCAGCACAATCCCGGCTTGACCGACCCGCAGTTAAGACAGCTTATCGCCGCCCATATTGATGATGACAGTTTTTGCCGCTATGTGATACAGCAGGACATAAACAAGATAGCTCTTGACCTGCGGGAAGCACATAAGGACGATTTTTTCAGTGTCCCGGAGGACAACCCGCTGAAAGGATTATTGGAAGCCGCTACCGAAAACGCCAGCCCAGACAGCGACCCGGAGCAAGCGTCTTTGGCGTTTATCTGCAAACGGCTGCGGCTGAACTTTAAGAAGCTGTCCGGGGAAGAAAAGAAGTGGCTGAAAAAGATTTCGGAAAAGTCGGACTTGCTCAAAAATCCAAATCCCCAGCGGGGGAGAAAGTAGAGAACGAGAAATTGGAGGGAGTAAAGGTGCAGGAGGCAATTATAAAATTGAGACTTCTCGGTCAAATGCCAGACGCAGTGAAAGATGACCCTACAGTAGAAACCATCAATATGTATGATGAATTGCTCTCCAATGTAAAAACGCCATTGACAAGAGAAGAAGTAGGCGTATTGATTGACATTTTCCCCGAAGGTGGAATGTATGGAGTAGAGTGGGATTTGCTAAAATTGGTAGAGTCTTATTTGATAGAAGCACCATCAAGTGAAGAGTATCGAAAATTGATTACTGCTTGTCCAAGTGAAGAATGGCGAGAAACTATGCAAGCCCGTTTAGATAATTGGAAAAACAACAAACAATAACTTGTTGGGGAGATAGCAAAGCCAGTCGAGCCAGTCAACGGTCAAGATGAACGGCGCATTTCATGCGCCGCCGTTGACAGCCCCGCCCGTCTTTGCTAATGGGCAATCAAGGCGGGAAAGCCCTAAAATGGCTTCCCGCCCATTTCTAAGAACTGATAAGTCAGATTTGCTGAAAAATCCAAATCCACAGCGGGGACGGAAGTAGAGAACAATAAATAAGAATTTACAGGAGGAAAATCAATGGAGAACTTGATTAAGTTTTTAGAAGATAAGATAACGGATAAAATGTCTGTGGAAGAAATAGTTGATGTTTTTGAGCAGATGTGCAGCACACCGCTTGAAGAAGATATGGTTTTATTTGAAACCGGAACATTTACTGCTTTTTCAAAAGAACCATTTTTTCAAATTTCATTAGTTCGACAGTTTTCAAATGATGATGATGAAGAGTTTTATCAAATCCATGTAGTCATCTTGTATAAGCCAACCGCTGAAAATAAAATTTTCAGCGAAACAACATGGGACGAAGATTTAGACGAAAATATATTTGACTATATCAGAAAATCAGCGTCGTTTGCTTATGCAAGAAATCATGAATACATCGAGATAAAAATATATATGGACGAAACTTAACTTCTCATTTATCAGGGAGATAGCAAAGCCCTAAAATGGCTTCCCCGCCCATTCCAATTTTGAGAGAAAAATCTGTTTGCTTTTTGTGAGTGTGTCCACAAGTTCGGGACATTTTGTCCCGAAGTCCGGCGTGGGACGAGGAACGGGGGCTTTCATATACGCCCTGTCTGCTGACGAAACCAGCCCTGCGCTTGCGGCTCCACGACACGCAATCACAGCCCTGTTTTCCTGCTGCTTCAAATGCCCTTGCCCGACCCGGCGGCAACCTCATTTTCGCAGCAACGCCGACAGAGCGTATAACACACTACACTTTGCAAGCAAAGTCGTGTGCCAAGGGGCAAGCCCCTTTGGAAACCCCAGACAACAAAACAGGCTGAATATACCGCACTTTCCCGGTGCTTGATACTCAGCCTGTTTTGTTGTCAGCAGCCCGTTTCTCGGTCTGCCTTTTGTGTCCTTGTCCATAATGTTTCCGTGTACTGACCCACCTGAAGGTATTCACGACCCAATCGGGACATGTCCTTGACGATGAGTGTTTCCACCTGACCGTTTTCCATCAGTTCCATGACCTGCTGCCAGCCTGGGCGATTGAAGTTCGTTCCAGAGTAACCGTCGTCATACAGGAAGAGGGTGTTGGTGAATCCTTTCTCAGCTGCATACTTCTCGAGCAGAAGTTTTTGATTCTGGATACTGTTCGAGTCATCCGTCTTATTTGTTTTCTGCGTATCCTCCTGACTCAGCCGGCCATAGAGGATGGTATATTTTTCGTTGCTTGCCATTGCTACTCCTTTCCGGGCAAGCCGATACGGCAACAACTAACATACCGTATCTCCTGCCCAATGTCTATCCTCAAATCGAACCTTTTCCCAAATCACTGTCGATGATTTGGAGCATCTGCTCCGTAGGTGTTTTCGCTTTCTCTGCGGTAGAGAAGATGGAACGGACAAAGAATTTTCGTCCGCCCACGATCATCTCCCGACGCAGCTCCATACCACGTTCCGTTTCGTGATAGGATGTATCCCGATAGATCGGCGTGATTGTATTGTCATCCCGGTAGCCGATTGCTCGCTCCGGAATATAACCACCCAGAATACCTGTCTCCATATACACTTCGAATTCACTCTTCATAGCATTCCTTTCCCCCAAAACCAATTCGGGCAATAAAAATAGCAGACCGTCACATGGTCTGCTGCCAAGTCTGTTCTTCTTCGTGATCGTCCTGGGCGTGGCCTTGGGCGATTTTCTTTTGCTGCTTCTTACGGATCGTTTTCCTGTCTGTATGTGGGCGCATGGTGGTGCTGTCCATCACGGGAGCATCAGACTGAGATTGCTCCAGACGGTATCCAAGCCCCACCACAGCAGAAGCAACACTGCCGTCCCCATCAGCAGGACCGCCCATGTGGGGCCATCCAGGTGCGGTAGCCGCAGTCTGGGCAGTCTGATGCCGGGCAGAGAAAAACGCTTCTCGTTCCGCTTCCCAGCCTGTTCGCTCATCTGCTCCAGATGCTTCACCGCCTTCAGCAGTTTGTCCATCTGTGTCCGGGTCGGGAGCTGCGCCAGCAGTTCGCTGACCTTCTTCAGATAGCCAGTCTGTCTCTCGGTGTGGTCCCCCAGTGTGTAGAGGCTGCTCAGCAGTTCCTCCCACTCCGCTTTCGTGGGATGCACTTCGGGAGGCGTTGTCAGCTCCTGTGCCGAAGGCTGCGGCGTGGTCTGTACCATCTGCGCAGGTCGGTTCTTCTCCAGCAGTTCGTCCATAGATAATTTCTTCTCTGATCCTGAACTCATATTCCATATTCTCCTTTAAATACTTGTCTCCGAATAGCAGGCGGTCACGGCACTGCCAGCCGCTGGGTGTGGTGTAGGTAATATTTCGTCGGGACGCCTCCCAACGGACCTTGTAGCCTTCGCTTTCCATCAGCGCAGTGAATTCCTCGCGGCTGGAGGCATGGCGCATGCAGTCATTGATGATGTTCATGAGCTGCAGCTTTTTGCTCTGGCCACGGGCTGCGGTATGATATTCGCCAATCGTCATGGCTTTCGTTTCATGCTTCCTATCCTTGGGCTTGAACACAGGAATAGAAAATTCCATGCAGACTTGATCGTTGCGCTGTCGCAGTTCCTGGAGCTGCTCCTTTGCGATGTGCAGTTTCTTCCCAGTATCGAAGTTGACGGAGTTGATGAGAAAGTGGGAATGAATGTGTTCCCGGTCTGTGTGGGTGCAGACCAGAACTTCATAGCCCTCATAGTACTCAGCCAGCTTCAGCGCCGCCGCATGAGCCGTGACCGGATCGACCGCTTCGCCCTTCGGGAAGCTCTGCACCATGTGGTAGAAGAGTACGCCGTCGGTTTTGTGATGCAGCCGCTTGGTGGTCATGAAGTCCGCGTAGACAGATTCCGGCTGGCAGTTGATGCCTGTGACCAACCGCTGTCCTTCAAACTCGGTTTTCTTGTCCTGCATGGTGTACCGCATCACGGCTCCCATGCAACCAGCGGTCTGACCCCGCTTGTAGTTGGTGAAGCTGATGATCGCCATTTTTCACCACCGCTTTCGTTCCAAGATCAACCGGACAGCAGCGCAGAGTTCAGAGAATACCTGGCGTACGCTGTCCAGATTGATCACCGTGACGCGCCCCATGTGCGCCAGGGTGACAAGCTGATTCAGATTTCTGCCGATGGGCTTCAGCTCCTTGAGCACTTCTTTCAGTCCATCAATGACCACTACCTGCTTTCCCAGACAGCAGGCTGTCACATAATCGCTCATGGACATCCCGGAGCGTTTCGCCAATTCCTTGATGGCCTCCCGGTCTGTGGATGCCATCCGGGTGCTGAATTTGATATCTTTTTTCATATCGCTTCCTCCAAAATAATCATTTTCTAAAACCAAACGAAAGCCCAACGCCAGTGGGTTTCGTTTGGAGAGGAGGCGCAAGGGAGCGTAGTTCGGAATACCTGATCCGTAAGGTGTTCCGAACGGTGCGGACTTTGCGCCGACGAGGGGTGTGGGGCAGTGCCCCGCAAACAGGTGGAAGGCGGGCGGCGGCTGTGCCGGCGACCAGACAAACGCGATGCTGGCCACCTCCAAGGAGGTGATTCTCCCGCGCCAAACACCCGTACTCCTCCTTTGTCCACAAACGGCCCAACACGGCGTTTCTTTTGTCTTGCGGGAGTTTACTCGCCGCACCTGTAAACCGCCCGCAAATCGCTGCACAGCGCCCCGGCAGGGTCAACAGGGTCGACCGCCGGGACACCCTGGGTATCGTCACTTTCGGCACGCTGCAGCTCAATGAGCCGCCTTCCGTTGCTGCGGCGCACCACAGCCGAAATGCCGATTTTCCTTAGTGCGTCAAGGTTTTGCAGGATCTGTCGGGATACTTTCTTGGGTGACATGCGCTCCACCCCCACAGGGTCGATTCGTTCAGACAGCTCTGTGGGAGTGCCGATAAATTTGGTTCGGTCACGCATTAGTTCAGAGAGAAGATAAATGATGCGGTCGCCCAGCAGTTCTGGCTGTGTCCGGCTGTCCGACACCAGCTCCCATACATTTTCACCGTTGCGCTCCAGTGTCAGCTCCCGGTATTCAATGTCACGGCCAATACAGGAGAGCTTCGCTCTGCCGCTGCCCCGCCGTTCCTCCACCAGCGTGAAGCTGGAATCCACCGCACCGCTGATGGCGGTGGTGCCGGAGATGCGATTGAACACATCGTCAGCGCTCTCCTTGCGCAGATGATGGATCAGCAAAATGGCGATGCCGTGGGCATCCGCAATCTGCTTCAGAGCAGAGAGGTCACGGTAGTCGTTGGCGTAGGTTGCGTCACGAGCCGGACGAACCATCTGCAGCGTGTCGATGATGACCAGTACCGTGTCCGGGTGGGCAGTGAGGAATGTTTCCACCTGCTCCTCCAGCCCCTGTCCAATGAGGGCGCACTCCGTGCAGAAGTGGACGCTGCTTGGTGCGTCCTCGGTGATCTCAAAGAGCCGGTTCTGGATACGGAGAACGGAATCCTCCAGGCAGAGATAGAGAGTGGTACCTTGCTTCACGGACATCCCCCAGACCGGTTCGCCCTTGGCCACCATGACGGACAGCCACAGGGCCAGCCAGGACTTGCCCACCTTGGGGGAGCCCGCAAGGATGTGCAGCCCCTGAGACAGCAGCGTGTCCACCACGAAGTTGAGTGGTGTCAGCGGCAGGCTCATCAGGCTCTCACCGTCGATGGTTTGCAGTCGTTTTGTTTTACTCATTAGGATCATCCCCTTGTAAAAAGATAAGGACAGAGACCACGCGGCCACCGTGGCTCTTGTCCTTTCACTTGATTATTGGGGGGATTTTGATAAAATGAGAATATCGCAAGACAGGCAGAAAACGGATATAGGACAGAGGAGGTGGCCCTATGCCACTGGGGATCAGGCAGAACAACAATTTCCTGCATCTGACAATGGATGTCTGGCAGGATCAAATCTTTTTCCATGAGACCGTTTACCCGGCTGGCCACTTTGCCGCCGAACTGTTGAATGTTCCCGAGGAGACTATGCGGGAACTAATTACGCACGGCGGCGCTATCAGCCATCAGGTGGAGACCCTGGCCTTGGCCGGGCGAGGTGAATTTATCAAACTGCTGGACGTGACTCGCGCCTCTCTGGAGAAGCTGCTGGATGCCCTGTGGCACTGTCCTCCGTTCAACCTGATGGACAAATGGCAGGAGCAGCACACATTGGAGGTGCTGTTTTCCCCAGCATCCCACAACGATCTGCTGAAGCCAGCTTCGCCTGCTCGGGAATTTTTCTTCCGCTATCTGGTGGCTGCTTTCAGTATCCCCTTGGGTATCCAGCACTTCACCGCGGCGGCACGATATTTTGAGGAGGGCTATCTGCGGCGGCTGAAGAAGCGGACGGAGACCTTCTTCGCCATGGCCGCCCACGACTGCTTCAACAGCGAATGGTTTTGGGATATGATGCGTGATCTGCCGGTACCGGATATTGAGCCATTCACCATCACACCAAACTTGAGATCCTCTTATGTCTTTGCCCGACACCCGAAACAGGAAAAGGAAACCGTATTTGTGAACCGGTATTTCTTTGATCATGCCATCAGCTTCTACATCTTTGACCTGATGAATGGACTGCAGCACGGCCATGCGCCCAGCCGGTGCTGTGGCTGCGGAACATACTTTCTCACCACCAACGGCCATATGCCGAAATACTGCGATGGCATTGTGCCCCAGGATCCCCGCATGACCTGCCGGCAGTACGGCGCCATGATGCGGCAGAAGGAGCAAAACAAACAGCACCCGGTCTATCGTCTGTTCACCACCCGCACCAACACCATCCGCAAGCACCACCAGAGAGGAAAGATCTCCAACGAGCTGCGCAATGAAGCGTTGTATGTGGCGGAGAGCCTGCGGGATAAGGCGCTCATGGACAACGACTATGCCGCCAGCGGCTATGCTCATGACATGGAGCAGGAAGAGATCTATGCCCAGGCGAGAGCACGCCTTGCCCGGGAGGACCGGCCATGAGCATGTATCGCTGTGATGATCTCTGCCTGAGTAACGAAGATCTTGCCCTGCGGATACAGGACGGCGATCCGCAGGCTGCCCCGCTCCTGCTCTCCCAGAACGAGGGATATCTGACCATGCTGGCCGCAAGCTACTGCGCGCAGTTTTCTCAGGACTTTCTGGTGGACGACCTCAAGCAGGAGGGTGCGCTGGCGCTGCTGGACGCGGCGCGGCGGTATGACCCATCCATGGGGACCAAGCTGCTGACCTATGCGACCCCCGCCATTGAGACGGCCATGCGGGACTGCGCCGCCCAAGGTTCTTTTTCTCTGTCGCTTCCGCTGGACCGTTACCACCAGCTGCGCCAGGTGGCATTTCTCTATGCCACCCATGAGGGGGACATAGAAACAGATCTTCTGCCGGCCATTCAAGAGAAGCTGACGGTCTCCGCAAAAGTCGCCAGGCGTCTGCTGGAAGAATACCGTACCGTGTTTCAGGTTGAGTGTTTGGGCGAGGGCGTCTTTGACCTGGGGTATGGCGGCGACCCGGCCAGGGCCTACGACCGTTCCATGCGGCGGACGCTGCTCCTGCAGCGCATGGGGGAGGTGCTGAGCCCCAGAGAACTAAATCTGGTGTGCTGTTATCTGGGGATCGGTCAGCCCAACGAGCAGGGCATGACCTTTCAGGAACTGGCTATCCGGCTCAACTACAACGGCCCCAGTGGCGCGGAGAAAACGTATAAGAGCGCCATCCGGAAACTGAAAAAACAGTTGAACGATGGTGCTTACGGCCAGTGGCTCTCCATCCAGAAAGCCATTCACAAGGCCAGAGCGGAAGCAGAGACTGATTCTGGTTGCTATGTGCCGCCGCAGACCACCTGGCTGGACGAAAAAGAATTGGCGGAGCGGTTTCTCTGTGAAGTTATTTCGCTGATCCACGTCCATGAGATATTCAGCGACACATTGAAGCAGGAAACAAAATAAGCAGTATAGGTGTTTCCTTATCTGGTTTATTCTGTGGCCGCTCAACGTCGCATAGGGCCAGACAGGCTGTAAATGCTTTGTGACTTCATGTTATATCTTCCTTTCCAGATGCAGAAAGAGCGCCCGATCTCTTCGCCGTACATCGAGAGACCGAGCGTTCTTTTCATATTGATTCAGTTCCATGGAGAGCTACCATGCCAGCTCAAACCCTGGAGATAACAAGCTGCAGATTACCGATTAAACACTGGCAATAGCACATCCCAAAAACCACTTTCTTAACATCGTTGCAATTTGCGAAAAAGTATGGTATATATACTTTCGATATTAAATAACGATTTTCGTTACAGAGGTGTTCTATGATTAAGATAAAACTGTCAGAACAGTTAGGGAAAAGACGTATGTCCAGACGAGAGCTGGCACAGTTAATCGGGGTCCGTCCAAATACAATTGGCGATATGTATAACGATAATGTTAAGCGATTAGATATTACAACACTGAACAAGATTTGCATGGCGCTTAGTTGTGATATTTCTGATATTTTGGAATTCATTAGAGATGAGGAGGTGGAACCGTAATGAAAAATGCGATAAGTTTATTTTGCTCATCAGGAATTGGTGATTTGGGATTACAGGCGAACGGGGTTCGAACGATTATTGCAAACGAATTACTACCAGAACGCGCAAGATTATTTCAAGCAAATTATCCAGATTGCAAGATGTTTTCAGGAGATATCTGGGAGCTGAAAGAGGATATTATAAACTTTTATCGAGCAAATTATTCGGAATCTCCTTTTTTGATATTGGCCACTCCGCCTTGCCAAGGGATGTCTTCAAACGGAATGGGGAAAATGCTTAATGACTACCGAAAAGGATTGCGACCTAAATTTGATGAGAGAAATCGTTTGATTCTTCCCACATTGGATATTGTTGCCGCACTACAGCCTCAATGGGTTATCTTTGAAAATGTACCTAATATGCAGAACACCTTGATTTATAATGAGGAAGGAAACCTTGTAAACATTATAGATTACATTTTTTCTCGCTTGGGGGATAACTATGTTGGTAAAGCAGAGGTTGTTGATGTTGCTGACTACGGTGTTCCACAGAACCGCAAAAGATTGATTACCATCTTGTCTCGCACAAAAAAAGGCAAAGAGTATTTTTCTGCACATCATTCATTCATCCCGGCTCCGACACACGGCAGAGAAGCGACATTATTTTTACAACCGTGGGTTACTGTTCGCGATGCAATTGCGTCTGTTCCCCCTATCGATGGAAGAAAAGGCCGAAATTCACTTCCAGATTTTAACCCTCTTCACAAAGTCCCTCCGCTTGATGACAAAAAATATACTTGGGTGTTAAATACACCAGAGGGAGAGACCGCTTTTAATAATCAATGCGTGAATCCGAATTGTGGCTACCAAGGCAACCAAAGGCATGGTGCTAAAAAAATTAGCGGAATCAATCAAGCCTGCAATGATACTCCCTTGTACTGTGAAAAATGTGGTGCTCTGCTGCCAAGACCATATGTAGAGGATAAAGATGGCACATTGAGATTAATGAAAGGCTTTGTGAGCGCCTATAAGCGTATGCGTTGGGATGAACCTGCGAGCACTCTAACTCAGAACTTCCAATTTGCGTGTTCGGATAATAAGTTACACCCCTCCCAGCACAGGGTTCTATCAATTTATGAGGCGCTTATTTTGCAGTCAATTACAAACTATCCGTACTCATTTGTTGTGGATGGAAAAATGGTTCGCGACGGATTGATTCGAGATACAATTGGCGAAAGCGTTCCTCCGCTAATGATAGACAAAGTTGTCCAGAAAATTCTTTCAATATCATAACGAATGCCGCCTGTTGAATTTTGCTTACAACAGGCGGCATCTATTTATTTTACACTATAGCCAATCCACTTTGAGCGAGAAAACGCGTCTATGTACTCCGGCCGATCAATAACTGCAATCCACCCATCACACATTTTCTTTATACCAGTTTTCGCCATAATGGAAACACTGGTAGTACGACCACCGCCGTCAGTAGGCTGAACGATGCGTCCCCAATCATCTATCACCAAATCATTTCTATAAAAACAGGCAACGATGGTCGGAACTTCATTAAGAAAATCCCAGAAGATACCCAGAAGATTGTTTGTTTCTCTATGATGGGCCTTCCAGTCAAAGGAATTAACTAAAGCTATGCGCTGTTCCCCAATCAACGGTTTTGGTACCCTTGATGCGGGCGGCGTACTTCCACAGGTCGCTTTTACCTCCAAACCTCCATATAGATAAGGACTAAACAGAGACTTATCTCTTGGATACTTCTTACCATTTACAACTGTGTACAATGTTGAAAAATAATTTTTTTGCTCTTGTGTATGGGTGAGTAACAAATCGGGGTAGCCATCCTGATGTAAATTTGAATGAAGCGAATCATGTGAGAATCTCTGGATGCTTTTTGCAAAATACTCCCCGACAATACCACTCAAGTTACGCATGCCCATGGCTTCAAAGATGTTAATGTCAAATTGTTTAGTTTGTTCATCCAGAGTGCGTAATGCGTGATTACAAAAGTTAATTGCAGCCACCACATCATCGTTGCTGATAATCACAGTATTCCCTAATGATACAGTGTGATTTGAGTTTATAACATACGAATATGGCATATAAACACTCCTGTTCTGTATGATTTCTTTGGTGTTTTCAATTTGCATAGAGTCATTTTTCACAATGTCCCAACTCAGTCCGCTATCACTAAATATAACCTTATAATTATTGCGACAGATACTACATTTAAGTGATGCCCAACAGTCCCGGTGACCTTCGGTATAATCTTGTTCTTCTTCGACAGTACCTTGTCCACATGGACAGGCATACAGGCAACGAAGGATAGGCCCGTCTCTTTCTTCAGATAATAGTTTCAATTTCATATTTACGTCCACAAGAGAGAGTCTGCCGCATAGAGCGGCAGGTTGAATCCTCTTTACACTGTTAAAATTAATTCTCAATCAATCGATTTTTAATTTCTATTACATTTAAGGATTTGAAATCGTATTGAAAAATAGAGGCAATGATAATCTGGTTATCAGAAAAATCCCTTTTTAGTATATTTATCATCAGTTGTATATTAGCTTGATCCACTTCCTTTCCGCTGGGCGAATCAAGAATAATTGGCAGTTTAATCCCCAGATGTTTTTCTATTTCAATGATATACGCTAACCGGAAGGCAAAAACTGTTTTATGTAGCACTGCACCCGATAATTCCTTTAGGTTAGAGGTAAACAAATATGATGAAGCAATAGACTCGCTGTTTCCTACGCCAAGCTCTGTAGCGTACTTCACCATATTTTCGTAGAGGGACATTATTACACCGGTATCTGACTTGGTTTTTCGAGATATTTCCTGACGAACGGATTTCAGCATTTTTTCCAGGTGTTTTATCTCTTTATCGATAGCAACTGCATCAATGGGGACAGCAGCAATTCGTCTGTCAAAAATATCAATCATGCTTTCTGACTGAAAAAAAGCCAACTGTTCTGCTTCACTTTCCTGTTCCTTCCGAGTATTTTCCAATTGATGCATGACCGAACGCAGCTCAGCAGATACAATTTTGCGTTTAGAAATCAAAAAATCTATTGTATCCGTCAAGCCAACGATGCTTTCTGCTGCTACAGGAAATATTGTCCCGTCCGGTAGCTGAACTATTAATTTCATTTCAGCAACATACTGACGTACACGCTTGTTATCTGAGAGACTTTTGTCGATTCTTCTCAATTCGCTCTGGAGCGCTTTTTGCTGTATCAGCAATTGGGCCATGACAGCATCAGATTCCACTGAATAGGAATCAGCTACCAAGGAACCGCTTTCTGCCACAATTTCCTCGCGGTATTTTGCAACACTGGCCATTTGGCGGTATTTGGAAACCTCCTTAGAGAGTTGTGCTTCTCTACGGATCAAATCACTGCAATCACAGCCGGAAAGGCCGCGTACCAATTCCTCGATGTTAAATCTAATACTCCCGATGGCAGTGCCTCGATTAAGAAGTGTCCAACCTTTTTCTTGGTCAGCGTAGAATGCCCCCAAGATATTATTCAGCACATCAACATTCTCAGTTCCAAAGATTATTTTATGCAAATCATATAATTGGTCAGGCAGTATGTATGTTCTTTTTTCTCCACTAACTGTAGCTTCGATAAAGTCGTTGGAATAACGAGATAATATTAATTCGCCGACAGAGTCCGCCAGAATCTGCGAAACAACCTCACATCGATCGAATTTAATCTTTCTCGTATTGGGAATGTTATATCCCAGAGAGTACAACATGAACCGCAGCAAGGTTGTTTTTCCCTTACTGTTTTCATGGCTGAAAATAAGATTTGCACCCTTTGTAAAACAGAAACTACGTTCTGCAAGTCCCTCTTTTATTCGAATGGATTGGAAAATCATAGACACACCCCACGCCTAATCTTATCGATGGTAATTCTTCTACGAATCACATTGTACAGAATGATCTTTGTAAGCGCTTCCAATGTTTCTTCATCAATGCCACCAGAAGTAAATTCTGATTTGTAATTCTCCCAGCTACTATCAATAAACTCTTGGCATTTTTCCATCTGCTTTTTTGAGCTGGAAAATTGTGTGTAGTCATACAGAATCTTTGTGAAAAATTCGATACGTTCACAACAGGAATCAATAATACTGCTGTAAAGACGAACAACTTCGTCATAAACACCGATGTCAAATTGATTTAAAAAGTCGTCATCACAACGATTAATGTCTGTTTCATACACCAGTATGGGCCATATTATGTCCTTTTTTCTCAACTGAATGGATGCATCCTTTTTGGCTCCATTGATAAAAATCTCATCGTGCCACACTTGCAGTAGCCATTTACCCAGCCCGTACGACACATTCACATTGAGGCTACCAATAAAATCATTCATCGCTTGTGCTACAGCTTTATAACGTTCCGCTTCATTATCGGTTTCGAATGGAAATACTTGTACCGTAAATTTTTCTGAATCAAGCGGATGTTCTATATTCCCCAGATATTTTTGTACTGTCACCTGAGCTGATGGTGGTAGACTTGAAAAAGATCTATGCGTAGGCAGGCCCCCGAAAACGCTCCTCGAGGCTTCATCATTGAAAGGATTTGGAGAATTGGTTATGAAAATCAATTCCTGAGCATCCACCCTTTGTGCGCCTTCCGAAAGGGATATCAATGCTTTTTTTAGATTTTCACGCACATGAGAAAAGTCAGAACTGCTCTTTTCAACCGCTTTTGCTTGGGCAAGAATTTTTTTACCATTCTCTAAAGTAAGTTCAATATCTTCCTCGTTACCCTCAAGACGCACAGAACGCAATTCCTTGATTCTTTCCAGCATAAGAATAATAGCGGCATTTCTTTGAAAATCAAAGCCAAATAAAACTGCGTTCGCACGTCTGTTTTTCACCATTCTCACTTTCCTCTCAGAAAATATCATGCATCTTTCTGTGGGTTCTCTGTAAATTCCAATATATCATTGGGGGTACAGTTCATGGCTCGACAGATACTCTCTACCTTATCAAGTGCCATATACTGTCCAGCCTTTATCTTTGTAATTATATTGGCAGAAATTTTGGCTCGTCGCATCAATTCTGCATTAGATACATCCCGGTCAATCATCAAGTGCTGCAATCTTTTGTAGCTAACAGCCATATTCATATACCTCATGGGAAACACTCTGCCTACACCATATCATAGTTCTGTGAATTTATCAACGATTTTGGATTCTTCACTTAGCCAGGCATACCATTTATCGCTGTATGATATTGGATGTAAACGCAAATAGCCGCAAGCCATCATACGATAGCTTGCGGCTATTCCGATTGTTCCGTACCGGTAGTGCCCCTGGGGGTTCAGTTTATTTCCCTATAAGATGGAGCCGTCGGCCGGGGGATATTTATTATTCAAGTGCGTCGTGGCTCTCGAACACGTCGTGGATGCTGCCGTAACGGTCGGCGGGCTTGTCCGCCTCCGCCGGAGATGCGCCCTTGGCCATTTGCAGCTCCTGCCACTTCTCGCGGGTGATGAGCAGCTGGCGGGGCTTACTTCCCTCGAAGGGGCCCACATAGCCGCGCTCCTCCATCTGGTCCACCAGGCGGGCGGCGCGGGAGTAGCCCAGCTTCAGACGGCGCTGGAGCATGGACACGGAGGCCTGACCCGTCTCCAGCACCACCTCTACGGCGGCGGAGAGCAGCTCGTCGGCATCGTCGCCGTCGTCGGACACGTCGCCGGAGGGGACCTTGCCGCCCTTGTCGGCCTTGGCGTCCACCGCCTGCTGGATCTTCTCGATCACGTCCTGGTCGTAATGGGCCTCGCCGGCCTCGTCCTTGACGAACTTCACCACACGGTCGATCTCCTCCGGGGTGATGAAGCAGCCCTGGACACGGGTGGGCTTGGTGTCGCCCAGAGGGAAGTAGAGCATATCGCCCTTGCCCACCAGCTTCTCCGCGCCGGTGGTGTCCAGAATGATGCGGGACTCCATGGAGCTGGCCACGGCGAAGGCGATGCGGCTGGGGATATTGGCCTTCATCAGACCGGTGATCACGTCCGCCGAGGGACGCTGGGTGGCGATGACCAGGTGCATACCGGCGGCACGGCCCATCTGGGCCACACGGCAGATGGACTCCTCCACCTCCTTGGCCGCCACCAGCATCAGGTCGGCCAGCTCGTCGATGACCACCACCACGGTGGGCAGCTTTTTCACGTCCTCGTCCGTCTCGGACAGGGCGTTATAGCCCGCCAGGTCCTTGACGCCCTTTTCAGAGAACATCTTGTAGCGCTTCATCATCTCGAACACCGCCCATTGCAGGGCGCCGGCGGCCTTTTTGGGGTCGGTGACCACGGGGATGAGCAGGTGCGGGATACCGTTGTAGGGCGCCAGCTCCACCATCTTGGGGTCCACCATGATAAAACGGACCTCGTCCGGCGTGGACTTGTAGAGCAGGCTGACGATGAGGGAGTTGGTGCAGACGGATTTACCGGAGCCGGTGGTGCCGGCGATGAGTACATGGGGCAGGCGGGCGATGTTACCCACGATGTTGCTGCCGCCGATATCCCTGCCCACAGCAAAGGCCACCGGGGAGGGATGGTCGATGAACTCGCGGGATTCAATGACGTCGCGGATCCGCACGGCGGTGACAGTGCGGTTGGGGACCTCGATGCCCACGGCGGATATCTTGTTGGGCACCGGGGCGATGCGGACGCCGCTGGCACCCAGCGCCAGGGCGATATCGTCCTGGAGGTTCGTGATCTTACTGAGCTTGACGCCCTGGTCCAGGGTGAACTCGTAGCGGGTGACGGAGGGGCCATGGATGACCTCGCCGGCGCGGGCGTCCACGCCGAAGGAGCGCAAGGTGTCCGCCAGGCGCTTGGAGTTGTTCCGCAGCTCGGCGCCTACCTCGGTGTAGTTGCCGCCGCGGTTCTGCTCCAGCAGGGTGATGGGCGGGTAGCGGTAGGTCTCCTCCCCCTGGGCCAGCTCCTGCTCGATGGCGTCGCTGACCTCCTGGGCGGCGCTCTCCACCTCCTGCTGCAGCTGGGCTTTTTTCTGCTTGTCGCTGAGGGGCTTTTTCGGGGCGGGGGGCTCCGCCGGGGTGGCGGGCGGTGCAGGTTCGTCGCTGAGGGGCTGGGGCGCAGGAGCGGGACCGCCCCGCAGCACCTGATCCGGCGTGCGGATATCGTCGCTGCGGCGGGGGAAGAAGGAGCTGGCGGGCGGAAGGACCGTGTCGTCGCGCTCGCTGTCCAGCGGGATGTCGATATTGGGGCGCCTGCGGCCCTTGGCAGGCTTTTTTGCCGGGGCGGGGGCGGCGGTGGGGGTGAAACCCTCCGGGAGGGCTTCGTCGTCCGTGTCCTCGTCGTCACGGCGCAGGCTCTCGCCATAGCTGCGGACGCGCGCCGCGGCCTCCTGGGGCGTCAGGTGCAGGGCGCCCAGCAGGGCGGCCAGCAGCACCACCACGAACACGATGATGGACACCACCTTGCTGACCAGGGCTTCGCAGCCCACGGCCAGACCGCCGGAGAGCACACCGCCGCACTTGAGGGCCTGTCCGTCGGCCCAGAGGGTCTTGACGCTGTCCAGGCCGAGTGTGTAGGCTGTGCGGCACAGGGTCAGGTGGCACAGCACGCCCACCAGCAGGGGCAGCAGCGCCACGCAGGTGGTACGCAGGACAACGGGCCGGCCCCGATGGCCCAGCTGGATGACGGCAATAGCCGCCAGCACCGGGGCCGTCAGGTAATAGCCGTAGCCCAGCGTACCCTTGAGCACCCTGGCGATCCACACCAGGAGGAGGGCGTCCACGTTGAAATAGCTCACCAGCACGCACAGCGCCAGCAGGGCGCAGACGATGCCGCCGGCCATACGCGCCGCGGCGTTATACGCCGGCGGGGGCGGCGGGGCAGGCGTTTTTTTGCGGCTGTTTCCTTTCTTTTGTGTCGATGCCATAGTCTATCTACCTCACTTGATGCCCTGCAGAACAAGGGTCAGCACGCCCGCCGCCCAGCAGTAGTAGGCGAAGGCGCCGAAACGGCCCTTGTCCGCGATATACTTCAGAAGCCGGATGCACAGATAGCCCGTCACGGCGGCCACGGCCACGCCTACCAGGTACATGGGCACCTCCGCGCCGACGATGCCGGCCTGCACCGCGTCCTTGATGGAGAGGATATTGGCGCCCAGCACGGCGGGGATGCTCAGCAGGAAGGAAAAGCGCACGGCGAAGCGACGCTCATAGCCCACGAAGCAGCCGGCGGTGATGGTCATGCCGGAACGGGAGACGCCGGGCAGCGTGGCCACCGCCTGCCCCACGCCCACCAGCAGAGCGTCCAGCCAGGTGGCGCTGCGCTCGGTCTTGCGGCCCCGGCGCACCCGGTCGCACAGGAACAGCAGGAAGCCGGTGAAGATCAGCGCCGCGCCCACGAAATACATATTGTCGCCCAAGCCCTGCACTGTCTTGCGGATGGGCAGCACCGCAAACAGCGGCAGCGTACCGACGACGATCAGCAGGATGAGCCGGCGGGCGGGCGGCACCGGCGTGGGGGTGCTGCGGTGCGCCAGGTCGCCGATGCCCCGGAAGAACTCCACCACCATGTCGCGGATGTCGCTCCAATAGGCGGCGAACACAGCAATGAGCGTGCCCAGGTGGAGCAGCACGTCGAAGAACTCCGGGATGCTCCCCGCTCCCTCCATATTCAGCAGGTTGCGGGCAATGGCCAGATGGCCGGAGCTGGAGATGGGCAGGAATTCCGCTATGCCCTGCACCAGTCCCAACAGGATCGCTTTCAGATAGGTCATGACACACCTCACGTCATTATACACTCCCGCAAAACGGGAATACTGTTCCAATATAGGAAGAGTATACCACATGGGGCAAAAAAATGCCACCACTTATTTCTTACCTGTCTGTCACCCGGCTGTCATTTTACCGTCACCCTGCACAAAGGATACCGGTTATTTTTGCTATTCTGCCTGTTGTTGTTCCCCGTGCTTTTGTGGTATGATAAACTATGTGTAATCAGAGGCAGGCGAAGGGAGTTTCCTCCGCGGAATATATACTTCAAAGGGGGACGGCTTCCGAAAACGGGGTCTTCCCCTGTCTGTTTCCCAGATCAGGAAAGGCGGTGAGTAAACTGTACCGTGAAAAAATAGACCAGCTGCAGGCGGCGGAGCAGCGGCTTCTGGAGCAGAAGGCCGAGGCCCAGCGCGCCGCCCGGGCGCTGGCCGAGCAGGCCCGCCGGAACGGCGACGGTTTGGTGCGGGAGGCGCAGAACGCCGTGAAGGTGCTGGAGAACGAAGCCATGCAGCGGGCCGGTGAAGCCGGACAGGCGGCGGACGCCGCCCTGCGAAGCGACGCCGAGCGCACCTGCACAGCCATACGACAGCAGGCGGAGCAGCGCATGGACACGGCTGTCCGCGCCATCGTGGAAAAGGTGGTGAAGCGGTAAATGCCCATTGCAAAAATGAAGCGCCTGCAGGTGCTGGCGCTGGAGCGGGACCACGACGCGCTGCTGCGGCAGCTGGAGCGTATGGGCTGCGTGGAGATCAGTGAGCCGGACGCGCCGGATGCGCCGGAGAGCCTGCGGCGCTGCGACAGCGAGACGGCGGACTGCCTGGCCCGCCAGCGGCAGGTACAGACGGCGATCGATGCCCTGCGGCGGGCTGCGCCGCCCAAGAAAGCGCCGCTGCTGGCGCCCCGCCCCGCCATCGGCGAGGCGGAATACCTGAGTGAGACGGGGCTGGCCGACGGGCTGGCGCTGGCCCGCCAGGTCAACGAGGCAGCGGGACGATTACAGCAGCTGACGGCGCTGGCCGCCCAGCTGGAGACCGACCGGATCACCCTGGGGCCCTGGCTGAGTCTGGACCTGCCCCTGGAGCTGACGGAGACACGCTGCTGCGACGTGACCCTGGGCGTACTGCCGCCCTTCGTCCCCTGGGACGAACTGTGTGGGCAGGTACAAAACGAATATCCGGAGAGCGAGCTGCATCTGCTCTCCGCCGACCGGCAGCAGCAGTGCGTGCTGCTCATCACCCACAAGGCAGCGACGGCACCGGTGCTGGAGCTGCTGCGGGGCCGGGGCTTCGCAGCCTCACCCCTGAAGGGCCGCACCGGCACGCCGGAGGAAAACCGGCGGCGGGACGCGGACCGGCTGGCAGAGGTCAAGAGGCAGCAGGAGACCCTGCGAAAGCATCTGGATGAGCTGGCGGAACGGCTGCCGGAGCTGTATCTGTGCGCCGACCGGCTGGCCTCCCGCCTGCAGCGGGAGGAAAACCGCCGCAGACTGCTGACCGACGGGTGCATCGTGGCATTCGACGGCTGGGTGCCGGAGAAAAAGACGGCAAGGCTGACGGCGTATCTGGACACGGCGGACTGCGACTACACCCTGTCCGATCCCACGACGGAGCAGATACCGGAGGTGCCGGTGCTGCTGGAGGACAACGCGGTGGCGCGGTCCATGAACTGCATCACCGAGCAGTACTCCCTGCCGGCCTACGACGGCGTGGACCCCAACCCGGTGATGGCACCGTTCTTCATCCTGTTTTTCGGCATGATGATGGCGGACATCGGCTACGGGCTGCTGATGCTCCTCGGCTCATGGCTGTTCCTGAAGAAAAAACGGCCGGACGACCGCAGCTTTATGGAGATGATCTTCTGGTGCGGCGTAACCACCGTGGTCTTCGGCGCCATGACCGGCAGCTTCTTCGGCGACTTCCTGCCGCAGCTCTTCAAGTTCTTTGACCCGGAGAGCACCTTTGCCCTGCCGGCGCTGTTCTCACCCCTGGACGACACCATGGCCATCATGGTGGGCTCGCTGATCCTGGGCGCCTTGCAGGTGTTCACCGGCATGACCGTCAGCGTGGTGGAAAAATGCAAAAAGGGCTGCTTTATGGATGCCCTGTTTGACGAGATTACCTGGTGGATCATTCTGGCGGGCACGGGTCTTGCGGTGCTTGGCATCGGCAGTGTATCCGGCGTGCCGGTGGTGCTGATCGCGGGCGTTCTTATGCTGGTATACGGCGCGGGCCGGGGCAAAAAGGGCTTCGGCAAGGTGACGGGCTTCGTGGCGGCGGTGTACAACGGCGTGACGGGTTTCTTCAGCGATATCCTGTCCTACGTCCGGCTGATGGCGCTGATGCTGTCCGGCGCGGTGCTGGCCCAGGTGTTCAATATGCTGGGCGCCACCACCGGCAACGTGGTCACCTTCATCATCATCGCATTCGTCGGCAATATGCTGAACCTGGCGCTGAACCTGCTGGGCTGCTACGTCCACGATATGCGCCTGCAATTTCTGGAATTTTTCGGACGCTTCTACAAGGACGGCGGCAAGGCCTACCGTCCCCTGCGCGTCCGGGCCAAACACGTAGAGATCATTAAGGAGGATACTAAATCATGTTAGCTTTTCTTGAATCTGTGGGCGGACTGGGTTTCGCCATCCTGGGCGCGGCGCTGACCGCCGGCCTGTGCTGCATCGGCTCCGCCAAGGGCACCGGTATGGTGGGTGAGGCCGCCGCCGGATTGACCAGCGAGGATCCCGATAAGTCCACCAAGTGCCTGATCCTGCAGGTACTGCCCGGCACCCAGGGCCTGTACGGCTTTGTGGCGCTGTTCCTGGTGCTGGGCCAGACCGGCCTGCTCAGCGGCAGCGTGCTGGATCTCTCCCTGACCCAGGGGCTGTCCTTCTTCGCCGCCTGCCTGCCCATCATGCTGGGCGGCTGGCTGAGCGCCATCTTCCAGGGCCGCGTGGCCGCCGCGTCCATCAACATCGTGGCCAAGCACCCGGAGGCCGCTACCAAGGGCATCATCTACTGCGGCATCGTGGAGTTCTACGCCATCCTGTCTCTGGTGGCGACCATTATGATCTCCCTGAACATCATGAAGTAAGGCGGGTGCGCCTATGAACGGTATCGACAAGATCATCGCACGCATGGAGGCCGACACACAGGCCGAGTGCGCCGACATCGCCGCCCAGGCGGCGGCGGAGGCCGAGGCCATTCTGGCCCAGTACCGCGCCGAGGCGGACAAGCTGCTCCGCGAGGGCGAGGCCCGTTGCAAGGCGCTGGAGCACGAGCAGGTGGAGCGCCTGGAGGGCGGCAGCCGTCTGGCCTGCCGCCAGCGGGTGCTGGCGGAGAAGCAGCGGATGCTGGACGAGGCCTTTGCCCGCGCCGCCGACGCGCTGCTGAAGCTGCCGCGCCCGGAGTATATCGACCTGCTGGCATCGCTGGCCGCGGAAAACGGGCAGGGCGGCGAAGCGCTGGTGTTCTCCGCCGCCGACCGGGACACGGTGGGTCAGGCGGTGGTGGACGCCGCCAACGGCAAAAAGCCCGGCGCGGGCTTCACCCTGGCTGCCGACACCCGGGAGACGGGCGGCGGCGTGGTACTGCAGCGGGGCCGCATGGAGATCAACTGCGGCTTTGCCGAGCTGCTGCGCCGGGCACGGCAGGAGGACTCCTCCGCCGTGGCCGCCGTGCTGTTTGACTGAAAGGGGGCGTCCCTTTGACAAAACGGAGAAAGGACACGGACTATCTGTTCCTGTCCGCCCGCATACGCGCCATGGAGCGCCGGCTGCTGACGGCACAGCGGCTGGAGCAGCTGCTGACGGCACCCTCCGTCGAGGCGTGCGCCCAGCTGCTGAGCGAGTGGGGCTACGCGCCCGTACACGATGAGCCGTCCCTGCAGGCGGCGCTGAGCGCGCAGCGCGAGGCGGTGTTCGCCGACGTTTCCCGCTTTATGCCGGAGGCGGAGGTGCTGGACGTGTTCCGGCTGAAATACGACTACCACAACATCAAAACGCTGCTGAAAGCACCGCAGGATGCGGAGCGTCTGCTGATCGACGCCGGGACCGTACCGGCAGAGACGATGCGGAAAAAGCACGCCGAAAACGGCGGCTGGGACTTTCTGCCCGCCGACATGGCCGCCGCGGCCGATGAGGCCCAGCGGGTGCTGGCCGAGACGGGCAGCGCCCGCAGCAGCGACTGCATCCTGGATCGGGCCTACTTCGCGCGGCTGGAAAAGCTGGCGGCGGACAGCCACATACCCTATTTGCAGGACTATGTCCGCGCCATGATCGACGCGGCGAACCTGCGCTCACTCATCCGCACCCAGCGGCTGGGGCTGGACGCCGGCTTCCTGCGGGAGGTGCTGTTCCCCGGCGGCAGCGTGACGCCGGAGGCGATCCGCGCCGGAAGCGGCAGCGGCGCTGCCGCGCTGTGGCGGGGCACGGCCTTCGCCCGGGAGGCGGAGCTGGGAGACGAGGCCGCCAAGGGCGGTAGCCTGACCGTCTTTGAAAAGGCCTGCGACGACGCGGTGCTCCGCGCCGCCGGCGCGGCACGCCGGGTACCCTTCGGCGTAGAGGTGGCGCTGGGCTATCTAGCGGCAAAGGAAGCGGAGTGGACGGCGGTGCGTACCGTGCTGTCCGGCCGGATGGCCGGTGTGCCGGCGGAGGCGCTCCGGGAAAGGCTGCGTGAGCAATATGTATAAGATCGCCGTTATTGGGGACCGGGACAGCGTGCTGGGCTTCCGTGCGCTGGGGCTGGACGTGTTCCCCACCGAGAATACCGATGCGGGGCGCAGAACGCTGCACCGCCTGGCGCAGGAGGACTACGCCGTCATCTATATCACCGAGCAGCTGGCGCAGCAGCTGACCGCCGAGATCGCCCGGTATAAAGACGCACCCCTGCCCGCCGTTATCCTCATCCCCGGCAAGACCGGTTCGCTGGGCATCGCCGGGGCCGCCCTGCACGACGCGGTGGAACGCGCCGTGGGTGCGGATATTTCCTGAAAGGAGCAAGAGAATGGGTAAGATCATCAAAGTCTCCGGCCCGCTGGTGGTGGCGGACGGCATGGCGGACGCCAACATGGCGGACGTGGTGCGCGTAGGTCCCCAGCAGCTGATCGGAGAGATCCTGAATATGACCGGCGACCGGGCCTCCATACAGGTGTATGAGGAGACGTCCGGTCTTGGTCCCGGCGCTGATGTGGTCACCACCGGCGCACCGCTGAGCGTGGAGCTGGGCCCCGGCCTGATCGAGAATATCTATGACGGCATCCAGCGTCCGCTGGAGGAGATCGTCCGCCGGGTGGGCAGCAACATCACCCGCGGCATTCAGGTGCCGCCGCTGGACCGCGACAGGCTGTGGGACTTTACCCCCACCGCCGCTGTGGGCGACACCGTGGCTGTGGGCGACATTCTGGGCACCGTGCCGGAGACGGAGTCCGTGCTGCACAAGATCATGGTGCCCAAGGGCGCCGAGGGCACGGTGGCGTGGCTGGCCGAGGCCGGACAGTACAACATCACCCAGCCCATCGCCCGGGTGAAGCTGGCCAACGGTGAGGTGCGTGAGCTGACCATGGTGCAGAAGTGGCCCGTCCGCGTGGGCCGCCCCTATAAAAAGAAATTCCCGCCGGTAAAGCCTTTGCAGTCCGGCCAGCGTGTCATCGACACCATGTTCCCCATCGCCAAGGGCGGCACCGCCGCCGTGCCCGGGCCCTTCGGCTCCGGCAAGACCGTGGTGCAGCACCAGCTGGCCAAGTGGGCCGACGTGGACATCGTGGTCTATATCGGCTGCGGCGAGCGCGGTAACGAGATGACCGACGTACTGCGGGAGTTTCCGGAGCTGACCGACCCCCGCACCGGCGAGAGCCTGATGAAGCGTACAGTGCTGATCGCCAACACCTCGGATATGCCTGTGGCCGCCCGTGAGGCATCGGTCTACACCGGCATCACCATCGCGGAGTATTTCCGCGACATGGGCTACGATGTGGCCGTCATCGCCGACTCTACCTCCCGCTGGGCCGAGGCCCTGCGCGAGATGTCCGGCCGGTTGGAGGAGATGCCCGGCGAGGAGGGATATCCCGCCTATCTGGCCTCCCGTCTGGCGCAGTTCTATGAGCGCGCCGGCGTGGTGCAGTGCCTGGCCAGTGACGAGCGCACCGGCTCCCTGACCGCCGTAGGCGCGGTGTCGCCTCCCGGCGGCGACCTGAGTGAACCGGTGGCACAGGCCACCATGCGTATCGTCAAGGTCTTCTGGTCGCTGGACGCTTCGCTGGCCTATCGCCGCCACTTCCCGGCCATCAACTGGCTGAACTCCTACTCCCTGTATCTGGACGCGGTGACGCCCTGGTTCAACGAGAACATGGGCGAGGACTTCATCCGGAACCGCAACCGCGCCATGCACCTTTTGCAGGAGGAGAACGAGCTGAACGAGATCGTCCAGCTGGTGGGCAAGGATTCCCTGTCCGCCAACGACCAGCTGACGTTGGAGATCGCCCGGATGCTGCGGGAGGACTTCCTGCAGCAGAATGCCTTTATGGACGTGGACTCCTACTCCAGCTTTGACCGGCAGATGCAGCTGCTGGGGCTGATCCTGCACTACGAGTCCCTGTGCCGCGGCGCTGTGGACAAGGCCGTGGCCCCATCCGCGCTGTACGCCATCCCCGCCCGGGAGAAGCTGGGCTGGGCCAAGTACGCCGCCGCAGAGGAATACGCCGCCAACTACGCCGCCGTCCGCGCTGATATGGAGCGCGAGATCGCCGAGCTGATCCGAAAGGCTGGTGAAGAGGAATGATGAAGGAATACCGTACCATCCACGAGGTGTCCGGTCCCCTGATGGTGGTGGACCATGTGGAGGGCGTCACCTATGACGAGCTGGCGGAGATCCAGCTGCACAGCGGCGAGGTCCGCCGCTGCAAGGTGCTGGAGGTCAACGGCGACCGCGCCGTGGTCCAGCTGTTCGACTCCTCCGCCGGCATCAACCTGCGGGATGCCACCATCCGCTTCCTGGGCCACCCCTTGCAGCTGGGCGTATCCGCCGATATGCTGGGGCGCGTGTTCAACGGCATGGGCGAGCCCATCGACGGCGGCCCCGCCCTGCTGGCGGAGGAATACCGGGACATCAACGGCCTGCCCATGAACCCGGCGGCCCGTGACTATCCCAACGAGTTCATTCAGACCGGCATCAGCACCATCGACGGACTGAACACGCTGGTCCGCGGCCAGAAGCTGCCCATCTTCTCCTGCTCCGGCCTGCCCCACGCCAATCTGGCGGCGCAGATCGCCCGACAGGCCAGGGTGCTGGATGACAGCTCCAACTTCGCCGTGGTGTTCGCCGCTATCGGCATCACCTTTGAGGAGTCGGAGTTCTTTGTGCGGGAGTTCCAGCGCACCGGCGCCATCGAGCGCACGGTGCTGTTCACCAATCTGGCCAACGACCCCGCCGTGGAGCGTATCGCCACGCCCCGTATGGCGCTGACCGCCGCGGAGTATCTGGCCTTTGAGAAGGATATGCATGTGCTGGTGATCCTGACGGATATCACCAACTACGCCGAGGCGCTGCGTGAGGTCTCCGCCGCCAAGAAGGAGGTCCCCGGACGCCGCGGCTATCCCGGCTATCTGTACACCGACCTGGCCAGTATGTACGAGCGCGCCGGCCGCAAGCTGGGGTGCAAGGGCTCCATCACCATGATCCCCATCCTGACCATGCCGGAGGACGACAAGACCCACCCCATCCCCGACCTGACCGGCTACATCACCGAGGGGCAGATCATTCTGAGCCGCGACCTGTACCGCAAGAACATCCTGCCGCCGGTGGACGTGCTGCCCTCTCTGTCCCGTCTGAAGGACAAGGGCGTGGGCGCCGGCAAGACCCGGGAGGATCACGCGCCCACCATGAACCAGCTGTTCGCCGCCTACGCCAGCGGTAAGGAGGCCAAGGAGCTGATGACCATTCTGGGCGAGGCTGCCCTGAGTCCCACGGACCTGCTGTACGCCAAGTTCGCCGACGAGTTCGAGAAGCGCTACGTCTCGCAGGGGTTCGACGAGAACCGCACCATAGAGCAAACACTGGACCTGGGCTGGGAGCTGCTGCGTATGCTGCCCCGCAGTGAGCTGAAGCGCATCAAGCCGGAGATGCTGAACAAGTATCTGCCGGTGAAGGAGTGAGCGCCATGGCGGGAAAGACTGTCAATCCCACCCGGATGGAGCTGACCCGGCTGAAGGGCCGGCTGAAGACCGCACGCCGGGGCCACAAGCTGCTGAAGGACAAGCGGGACGAGCTGATGAAGCAGTTTATGGACGTGGTGCGGCGCAACCGCGCGCTCCGCGCCAAGGTGGAGCAGGGGTTGAAGGAGGCCAACGCCGCCTTCACCGTGGCCGCCGCCCTGATGGGACCGGAGGTGCTGGAGGAGGCCCTGTCCTGCCCGCGGCGCAGCGTGTCGCTGGAGGTGTCCACCCGGAACATCATGAGCGTGAACGTGCCGGTGTTCACCTTCCAGACCGACAGCGGCGACGACGCGCTGCTGCCCTACGGCTTCGCCCAGACCAGCGGCGAGCTGGACGCGGCGCTGGAGAAGATGCAGGCGGTATTCGCCGATATGCTGGAGCTGGCGCAGGTGGAAAAGACCATGCAGCTGCTGGCCCAGGATATCGAAAAGACCCGCCGGCGGGTCAACGCGCTGGAGTATGTGATGATCCCGGAGACGGAGCAAAACATCCGGTATATCACCATGAAGCTGGACGAGAACGAGCGCGGCAACACCACACGGCTGATGAAGGTCAAGGAGATGGTATTGCAGGACGCACACCACTACCAGCCGTAATGCGCACAAAAAAGCACCGCCGAGGGCGGTGCTTTTTGCTTGCCATGCCGTACTCCGTGTGCTATGATGGTAAAAACACGAAAAGGGGAGAGAATATCATGCGAAAGAGATGTATTGCGCTGCTATTGTGTCTGCTGGCGCTGGCGGCGCTGGCTGGGTGCGGCGAGAGCAGCGCCAAAACAGTGACCTCCAACGGTGTGGAATGTTACCGCGTGGACGGCGTGTGCTATCCGGCAGTATTCGGCGAACCGCAGCTGACCGGGGAGGAGATCACGGCGCTGCTGGACAGCGGGGACACCGCGGAGATGGCGGCGACTGTGAGCACCGTGCCGGACGCGCTGCGGCTGCTGAAGGCACGGCAGCAGGACAGCGAGGATATCGACAGTCAGGACGTGGAGACCACGCTGCTGCGCGGCAGCAACCAGCCCCGCGGCTGGGTGGACGCGCTGCTGTATCTGCTGGCAGGGGACTATGAGGAAAGCGGGCGCATCGATCTGTATTCCAGCAGCAATTATAGCGCCTATGCCGCCATAGCGCAGGACGGACTGTATTATGCATTTGACCCGTTTGAGATACGCGGCGACTGCTGGCTCGTCCTCTCCGGCGAGAACTATGTGAACGCGGATGCACAGAAGCTGGCGGATATGCTGCGGACAGCGTGCGGCTTCAGTACGTCTGCCTACACGGCAAACGCGTACCCCGTTCTGAGCAAAGAGGAGCAGGAACAGCGGAAGGCCTTTGAGCAGCGGGAGTACACTGACGAAGAGATACAGGCGCTTGCGGATGCGGGGATCTCCTTTGCGGAGGCCTGTGAAAAGATCTCCACGGTGGCCGACGCCGCGCAGTTTTTGGAAGCGCGGGGCTACAGCTTTGCTCCGGATGACGCCGGCATAGGGGCGGCGCTGCGGTATCAGCTGAACAGCGGTGCCTGCGTGGGTACGTCGGCGCTGTTCGGCGCGCTGCTGAACGGCGACTATGACGAGGTAGGCTACGTCTATGTATTCTGGCTGGAAAGCGAACACGTTTTCAATTACGTCAAGCAGGACGGCGTATATTATGCCTGTGACTTTATCTATGGACCGGTGACGCAAAGCGGCACGGACGCACGCCGGAGCTGCATCCGCTACAGTGGGGAAAGCCTATCCGGGCTGTTTGACGCATACGCACAGCAGGAGGGCAGCGACATCGGCAACGCAGTGGCCATCATGTACACCACGGCCTACTGCGGCGATCCCACCATGCCTGCCGTTTGGCTGCGAGATTCGGCGGACGGACATCAGTCCACGATCCATCTCAGTGATGCGGAAAAAGGCACCCAGCAGATACTGCTGCTGCGGGACGGATATACCTTCACCTTCTGAAAAATACGCCCGCCGGTGGTAATCCCGGCGGGCGTTCTCTTTTTGCTTATTGCTCGTTCCACTGCGTTAGGGCGCTGCGGGCGGCGGACTGCTCCGCCTCCTTCTTACTGCGGCCGGTGCCCTGGCCAAGTTCTCTGCCGTTCAGCGTCACCCGGAAGGTGAACTGCTTGGCGTGGTCGGGGCCGGAGGTACCGGTCAGCTCATAGTGCAGCACCTGGCCGCTTCTGCGCTGGACCAACTCCTGCAGCTCCGTCTTATAGTCCCGGCGGCGCTCCTCCACCACCTCCTCACGCTCCTTGTCCAGCAGGACACGGTGGATGAGGTCACTGGCGGCGTCCATCCCGCCGTCCAGATACACGGCGGCAAATACCGACTCGGTGGCGTCGGCCAGTATGGAGGGCCGGCAGCGGCCACCGCCCTGCTCCTCGCCCTTGCCCAGCAGCAGATAATTGCCCAGGTCAAGGGACTGGGCCACCTCATGCAGGCTCTCCTCACACACCAGGGCGGCACGGATGCGGGTCAGGTCGCCCTCCGGCAGCTCCGGGTGCTTTTTGAACAGGTGCTCGGCGGACACAAAGCCCAGCACGGCATCGCCCAGGAATTCCAAGCGCTCGTTGCTGCGTATGCCCTCGCTGCGGTGCTCGTTGGCGTAGGAGCTGTGGTACAGGGCGGCACGGAGCAGCTCCGGGTCGCGGAAGGTGTAGCCCAGCTTTTTTTCCAGTTCTTCCATAGGAACCTCCTGAAAAAATACGGCCCTGCCGGGCCGTATTTTCTGTCGTTATAGTCGGATCAGCCCAGCTTGCTGTTGAGATAGCGGACGCAGTCGCCGACGGTCTTGAGGCCGGCCAGGTCTTCTTCGTCGATCTCGCCGATGTCAAACTCCTCTTCCATCGCCATGACCAATTCCACCAGATCCACAGAATCGGCACCCAGGTCGTCCACGAAAGAGCTGTCCATGCTGATCTCGTCGGCATCGATAGCGAACTGCTCGGCGATCAGATCCTGCATCGTCTTGAAGATCTCTTCCATAGTCAAGGGTATTCCTCCTTCTTTGCTTGTTATCTCCGAAAATAATACGGCAATCGTGTGACAGTGTCAATACCTTTTTGGTAAATTTATACGGTGGGAAGCTGCATTTTGTCTATGTGCGCCGCGATGGCCCCGGTAATACCGCTTTCGGCCACCTGAATGGCCTGCCCCACCGCGTTCTCGATGGCCTCGGCGTTGGAGCCGCCGTGGGCCTTGATGACCGGCCTGGAGATGCCGATGAAGGCCGTGCCGCCCACCTTGTTGGGGTCCAGCCGCGCTTTAAAGGCGTTCAGCCCCGGCATCACCAGCAGGGCGGCAAGCTTCGTCAGCAGGTTCTTTTTGAACATTCCCTTCAGGGCGCTGCCTGCGAAGGAGCCCACGCCCTCGATGGACTTGAGCATCACGTTGCCGGAGAAGCCGTCGGTAACGATCACGTCACAGCCGCCCTTGATGGCGTCCTTGGCCTCGATATTGCCGATGAAGTGCAGATCGCCCCGGGCGTCCGCCGCGCGCAGCAGGGCCAGGGTCTGCCTTTGCAGGTCGGTGCCCTTGCTGTCCTCCGCGCCGATATTCAGCAGGCCCACGCGGGGCGTCGCCACCCCCAGCACCCGCTGGGCATAGAAATTGCCCAGATAGGCGAACTGGAGCAGATACTCCGGGGTACACTCGGCGTTGGCGCCGCAGTCGATAAGCACGGCGCTGCCGGTGGTGGTGGGGATGACCGGTGCCATAGCCGCACGGCGGATGCCGTGGATACGCTTGGTGATCAGCGTCGCACCGGTCAGCAGCGCACCGGTGGAGCCGGCGGACACCACGGCGTCGCCCTCTCCATCACGCAGCATGGTCAACGCTGCGCCCATGGAGGTATCCTTCTTCCGGCGGAACACGGTGGCGGGATCATCACACATCTCCACCGTCTCCGTGGTGGGGCGGATGGTCACACCCTGCGGCAGCGTTGCCGCGCCGCACCGGGCCGCCGCGGCCCGGATGGCCGCCTCGTCGCCGGTGAGGACGATGTCGCAGCCGAAGCGGCTGTGGGCGCTGAGCGCACCCCTGACGATCTCCAGCGGGGCGTTGTCGCCGCCCATAGCGTCGATGATGATCTTCACAGAGAGAGCACCTCCTCTTTCATGGTATCCAGAATGGCCAGCGACCGCTGGCTCAGCTCGGCATTTTTGTTGCGCTTGCCCTTGACCCGGTGGTCCAGCGGCGGGATAATGCCGAAGTTCACGTTCATGGGCTGAAAGTCCGCCACGCTCTCGTTGCTGACATACAGGCCCAGGGCGCCGATGGCCGTCTCACGGGGAAAGTCGAGGGGCTCCTGTCCTTTCAGCCGCCGTGCCAACTCTATACCCGCCAGAAAACCGCTGGCACAGGACTCCACATACCCCTCCACCCCGGTCATCTGACCGGCGAAGGCGATACGGGGGTCGCTTTTCAGCCGGTAATAGCGGTCCAGCAGCCGGGGCGAATCCAGATAGGTGTTGCGGTGCATGACGCCGTAGCGCAGGTACTGGGCGTCATGCAGGGCGGGGATCATGGAGAACACCCGCTTCTGCTCGCCCCATTTCAGGTGGGTCTGGAAGCCCACCAGATTGTAGATGGTGCCGTCGGCGTTGTCGCGCCGCAGCTGCACCACGGCGTAGGGCTCACGGCCGGTCTTGGGATCCACCAGGCCGCGGGGCTTCAGAGGGCCGAAGCGCAGGGTATCCTCGCCCCGGCGGGCCATGACTTCCACCGGCATACAGCCCTCGAACACGCCGCTGTCCTCAAAGCCGTGGACCTCGGCCTCCTCCGCCTTCACCAACTCCGCCCAGAAGGCCTGATATTCCTCTTTGGTCATGGGGCAGTTGATGTAGTCCGGGGTGCCCTTATCGTAGCGGGAGGCGAAATACGCGCTGTCCATGTCCACGCTGTCGAAGGTCACCAGCGGGGCCGCTGCGTCAAAGAAGTTCAGCGTATGGCCGCCGCCCAGCTTTTCCGCAATGGCGTCGGCCAGCGCGTCAGAGGTCAGCGGGCCGCTGGCGATGACCACATTCCCCTCCGGTATAGCGGTCACCTCGCCGGGGACCATGGTGATATTGGGGTGGCCCAGCACGGACTCGGTGACCATGCGGGCAAAGCCCTCCCGGTCCACCGCCAGCGCGCCGCCGGCGGGCACCGCCGTGGCGTCCGCGCAGCGGAGGATCAGACTGTCCAGCCGCCGCAGCTCCTCTTTCAGCAGGCCCACGGCGTTCTCCAGCCCCGCGCCCCGCAGGGAATTGGAGCAGCACAGCTCCGCAAAATAGCCGGTCACATGGGCGGGGGTCTTCTTCTCCGGCTTCATCTCCCGCAGCACCACGGGAATGCCCCGTTGGGCCAGCTGCCAGGCACATTCGGACCCGGCCAGGCCCGCGCCGATCACAGTTACGCTTTCCATTTATTCTTCCGCTTTCTTCGTGGTTTTCTTAGCCGTCGTCTTTTTGACGGCAGGCTTCTTGGCCGCCGTGGTCTTCTTGGCAGCAGCCGGCTTCTTGGCAGCCGTGGTCTTTTTCGCAGCGGACTTTTTCGTCTCGGGCTGCGCCGCAGGCTTTTCCTCCGCGGCCGGCGCGCCACCCTCGGCAGACGCCGCGGCGTCATCGGTCTTGCGGCGGCGATAGCCGCGCTTGTCCTCCGGCAGGAAGTTCGGGCACTCGGGATTGGCGCAGAAGGGCTTGTTGAAGCCCTTGCCGGCCTTCTTGAACATGGTCTTGCCGCACACGGGGCAGTCGTCCTTTACCGGCACGTCCCAGGTCATAAAATCGCAGGCGGGGAACTTGTCGCAGCCGTAGTAGGTGTAGCCGTTGCGGCTGGTCTTTTTCAGGATGCGTCCGCCGCACTTGGGGCAGCGGCCGGGCATTTCCACCACCAGAGGCTTGGTGAACTTGCACTCCGGGTAGCCGGGGCAGGCCAGGAACCGGCCGAACCGACCGGACTTGACCACCATGTTGCGGCCGCACAGGTCGCACTTCTCCTCGGTCACCTCATCAGGGACCTTCAGGTACACGCCCTCCATGTCCTTCTCGACCTTTTCCAGGTTCTCGTGAAACGGCACATAGAACTGGCGGATCAGGTCCTTCCACTTGACCTGGCCGGCCTCCACATCGTCCAGCTTCTGCTCCATGCGGGCGGTGAACTTTACATCCACGATGTCCGGGAACCGCTGGCACATCAGGTCGTTGACCACGCCGCCCAACGGTGTCAGGCGCAGGTACTTGCCCTCCTTGATGACGTACTCGCGGTCCAGAATAGTGGACACGGTGGGCGCATAGGTGGAGGGGCGGCCAATGCCGTTCTCCTCCATGGTGCGGATAAGGGTGGCATCGGTATAGCGGGCCGGGGGCTGGGTGAAATGCTGCAGGGGCGCAAAGCCCACCGCCGTCACCTGCTCGCCTTCCTCCAGCGGCGGCAGGGGAGAGTCCTTCTCCTCCTTGTCGTCGTCCCGGCTCTCCTCATATACGGCGGTATAGCCGGCGAATTTCAGGTTGCTGGCGGAGCACCGCAGGGCATGGGCACCGGCGGCGATCTCCACGGAGATGCTGTCATACACGGCGTTGGCCATCTGGCTGGCCAGGAAGCGGCTCCAGATCAGCCGGTAGAGGCGGTACTGCTCCGGCGTCAGGTCGCCCTTCACCTGCTCCGGCGTCAGCGCCGGGTCGGAGGGACGGATGGCCTCGTGGGCGTCCTGGGCCCCGGCCTTGGTCTTGTACTTCCGGGGCACGTCGGGGCAATAGGCCGCGCCGTAGCGGGACTGTATCAGCTCGCGGGCCTGGGCCTGGGCCTCGTCGGAGATACGCAGCGAGTCGGTACGCATATAGGTGATCAGACCCACGGTGCCCTCGCCGGTGATGTCCACGCCCTCATACAGCTGCTGGGCAATGGCCATGGTCCGACGGGGCGTCATATTCAGCTTGCGGGAGGCCTCCTGCTGTAAGCTGGAGGTGGTAAAGGGCGGCGTGGGGCTGCGCTGCTTGTCGGTACGCTTCACGGTCTTGACCGCGAAGGCCTCTTTTTTCAGCTCCTCCACGATGCGCTGGGTATCCGCCTCGTCCTTAGGCTCGTATTTCTTGCCGTCCACACCGTAGTAGTGGGCGGTAAAGGACGCGGCGGCGTGGTTTTGCAGGTGTACGTCCAACGTCCAGTACTCCTGGGGCACGAAGGCCGCGATCTCCTGCTCACGCTGGGCCACCAGCCGGATCGCCACCGACTGCACACGGCCGGCGGACAGGCCGCGGCGGATCTTCTTCCACAGCAGAGGGGAGAGCTGATAGCCCACGATGCGGTCCAGCACACGGCGGGCCTGCTGGGCGTCCACCAGGTCCTGGTCGATGGCGCGGGGGTGCTGGATGGACTCCTGCACCACCTTCTTGGTGATCTCGTTGAACGTCACGCGCCGGGCCTTGTCATCCGGCAGGTCCAGCAGGTGCTGCAGATGCCAGCTGATGGCCTCGCCCTCGCGGTCCGGGTCGGTGGCCAGGTACACGGTCTTGCTCTTGTCCGCCGTGGTCTTCAGGTCCTTGATGATATCCTCTTTCCCCTTGATGGGCCGGTAGTTGGGGGTAAAGTCACCCTCCACGTCCACGCCCAGGGTGCTCTTGGGCAGGTCACGCAGGTGACCCATGCTGGCCTTGACCACATAGTCCGGCCCCAGATATTTGCCAATGGTCTTGGCCTTGGCCGGGGACTCCACGATGACCAGGTTTTTCTTTGCTGCCATATTGTTACTTACTCCTTTTTGAGTTCCACCGTCCGCAGGAAGCTCCGCGCTCCCTGACGGCAGACGTAGCCGTCGATCTCCAGCACCGTCAGCGCCGACAGCACACGGCGCACCGGCAGTTCGGCCAGCAGTGCCGCGTCATCGGTAAGGGTGGGTATATCCGCTTGCAGAACGGACAGCACCGCGATCTGATCGTCGGTGAGTCCGGCGGTGTCCTGTGAAATATCCAGCACCGGCAGTACCGGCGTGGTGGGCGCGGGCGTCTCCTGCACCGGAACGGCAGGCGCGTCGCTCTCCGGCTCCGCGCCCTTGGGCAGAGGCGGGATCGTGGCCCGCAGAGGCCGCAGCTTATGGGGGAAGCGGCTCTCATAAAAGCTCAGCACGTCCCAGGCCTCGCACACCAGGCCCGCGCCCTCGCGTATCAGGGCGTTGCAGCCCCGGCTCTTGGGCGCGTCGAAGGGGCCCGGCACGGCAAAGACCTCGCGGCCCTGCTCCAGCGCCGTGGCGGCGGTGATGAGCGCACCGCTTTTCTCCGGGGCCTCCACCACCACGGTGGCAAGACTCAGCGCACTGAGCAATCGGTTCCGCACCGGGAAGTGGTCGCCCCTGGGCTCCGTCCCGGGCGGGTACTCCGACAGGATGACGCCGGTGGCGGCGATGTCCTCATACAGCCGGCGGTTGGCCGCCGGATACACCACGTCCGCGCCGCCGCCCAGCACCGCGGCGGTAAAGCCGCCGGCGCGCAGGGCACCCTTCAGCGCCTCGCCGTCGATGCCCTTGGCCATGCCGGACACCAGCAGCGCCCCCTGTCTGGCCAGCTCATAGCCCAGCTGTGACGCCGCGCGCACACCGTAGGGCGTGCAGTCCCGGGTGCCCACCACCGTGACGGCCACCTCATCATCGAACAGGGGCAGGCTGCCCTTGCCATACAGCAGCAGGGGCGGGTCGTAGATGTTCCGCAGCCGCGCGGGGTATCCCGCGTCGTCCATGGTCAGCAGGAACTGGCCGTCTCTGGCACAGTCCTCCAGCACCTTCTCCGCCCGGTCCAGCGATTTGTCCGCCAACAGGGCGGCCTGTAATTTCGTAATGCCCTCTGCCAGCAGCAGCTCGCCCTCCGGGGCAAAATAGATCTCCTCCGGCGAGCCGAAATGCGCCAGCAGCTGCAATTTCGCCCGTTCCCCCAGACCCGGCAGTGTGGTCAGCCACACCCAATACTTCAAAGCCGCCATCTCAGTTCCCCTCCTCCGCGCGATAGGCCTCCCACAGCAGCACCGCCGCCGCGGCCGCGGCGTTCAGCGACTCACAGTGGGGCGACATGGGGATGCGCAGCGTCTCGCGGCACAGCGCCAGCACCTCCGCGCTGACGCCCCGGCCTTCGCTGCCGATGACCAGCGCGCAGCGGCGCAGATCCCGCTGCCGCACGTCCACCGTGTCGTGGCGCAGGGCCGTGCCGTACAGCGGCAGCCCCGCGTCTGCCAGCAGACGGGGCAGGTCCTCCAGCCCCACCGCGTACAGCGGCAGGCGGAACACCGCGCCCATGGCGGCGCGCAGCGTCTTTGGCCCATAGGGATCGGCGCAGCCCGGCAGCAGCAGCGCACCGGTGCAGCCGAAGGCGTCCGCCGTCCGCAGCACCGCCCCCACGTTGCCCGGGTCCTGCACACCGTCCAGCACCACATAGCGGCCCGGCGACAGGCGCGCAGGCGCCGCCATATCCGGCAGGGCACACAGGGCCAGCATCCCCTGGGGCGTGGGCATGGGCGAAATGGACGCCATCACGTCCGCCGGCACCGTCACCCGCCGCACATTCTCCGGCAGTCCTTCCGGGAAGGCCACACCATCCGCGGCGATGACACACTGCACGGACACGCCGTGCTGCACCGCCTCGCCCACCAGCTTGGGGCTGTCGCACAAAAACACCCCGGCCTTCCGCCGGAGCGCCGCCGTATCCAGCCTGCGGACCTGTTCCAGCAGCGGATTGCGCCGGCTGGTAATGCGCTCTGTCATAACGGTGCCCCTCCCCTCTCAGAATATTCCTTATAATATAGGTATCCTCTGCGAATGTCAACAAAAAATAAGGGAACGCGGTACGGCGTTCCCTTATTGCGTACTCAAACCGCGTGTCCCTGCGCCCGGATGATCTCCGCCACCTGTGCCACACACTCCCGGCAGATAGCATCCTCCGGCGCCTCCACCATTACGCGGAGCACCGGCTCCGTACCGGATTCACGCACCAGAATACGGCCCGTATCGCCCAGACGGCGGGCCACGTCGTCCACAGCCTTCTGCACGGCCGGGTCCTGACGGGCGGCAGCCTTGTCGTGCACCCGCACATTCTCCAGCACCTGGGGATAGATGGTCAGTCCCTCGGTGAGCTTGCTCATGGGCTGCTTGCGCTCCAGCATGACTTCCATCAGCTTCAGGCTGGTCAAAATGCCGTCGCCGGTGGAGGCGTACTTGGAGAAGATGATATGCCCCGACTGCTCGCCGCCCAGGGCGCAGCCGTTTTTGCTCATATACTCGTATACGTACTTGTCGCCCACAGCGGTTTTGGCATAGCGGATCCCCAACCGGTCAAAGGCCCGGTACAGTCCGAAGTTGGACATGACCGTGGTCACCACCGTGTTGTGGGGCAGCTCGCCCAGCTCCTTCATATGGCGGCCGCAGATATACAGGATATGGTCACCGGTGATGATCTGGCCCTTTTCGTCCACCGCCAGGCACCGATCCGCGTCGCCGTCGTAGGCAAAGCCCACGTCCAGGCCTTTCTCCACCACGAAGCGCTGCAGGGCCTCGATATGAGTGGAGCCCACGCCGTTGTTGATATTGAAGCCGTCTGGCTCATCGCCCATGACGTAGGTCGTGGCACCCAGTGCGTCAAAAACGCTTCTGGCGATCATCCAGGCGCTGCCATTGGCACAGTCCAAGCCCACCTTCTTGCCCTTGAAGGAGAACATCCCCAGGGAGATGAGGTAGCCCACGTAGCGGTTACGCCCCGCGGACCAGTCCACCGTGCGGCCGATATGGTCCCGCTGCGCCAGGGGAAGCGTCTCCCAGGTCTGGCCGAACACGCTGAGCTTCCCGTCCAGATAGTCCTCGATCAGGGCGATGGTGTCCTCGTCCATTTTCTCGCCGGACCGCCCGATCAGCTTGATGCCGTTGTCATAGAACGGATTGTGGCTGGCGGAGATCATAATGCCGCAGTCGAAGCCCTCCGTCCGCGCCACATAGGACACAGAGGGCGTGGTGGTCACGTGCAGCAGATAGGCGTCCGCGCCGGAGGCCACCAGCCCGGAGGCCAGGGCATACTCAAACATATAGCTGCTGCGGCGGGTATCCTTACCGATGACCACCTTTGCCGGCTCGCTGTCGCCGCCGCGGCGCTTGCATTCACCGCAGTACCAGCCCAAAAAGCGGCCCACCTGATAGGCGTGGTCCGCCGTCAGGGTCACATTGGCCTCGCCCCGGAAGCCGTCCGTGCCGAAATATTTACCCATTTTTCTTCCTCCCTGTCAGCGCTGGGCGGCAATGTCGCCGCTGCGCTTGTAGATGCTCGCCGCCGGCACGGTGCCCCGCACCGAGGACAGCGGATATACCCGGCTGCCCCGTCCGATGACGCTGCCGGGGTTCAGCACACTGTTGCAGCCCACCTCCACGCCGTCGCCCAACATGGCGCCCACCTTCTTGCGTCCGGTGTCGATGCGCTCCGCGCCGTCCGTGACCACCACATGGGTCTTATCGGACTTCACATTGGAGGTGATGGAACCGGCGCCCATGTGGGATTTGTAGCCCAGAATGCTGTCGCCCACATAGTTGTAGTGAGGCGTCTGCACGTTGTCGAACAGGATGACATTCTTCAGCTCCACGGAGTTGCCCACCACGCAGTGGGCGCCCACCAGCGCGCCGCCGCGGATAAAGGCGCAGTGGCGCACCTCCGTCTCCGGGCCGATGATGCACGGCCCGGTGATGGACGCCGTGGGCGCGACGTGCGCCGTCCGGTGCACCCACACCTCCGGGCCAAAGGGCAGATATTCGCTGTCCAGCTGTGCGCCCAGCGCACGGATGCAGTCCGCCAGGTCGGAGAGCGCCTCCCAGGGATAGGTAAAGCGGGCCAGGTAGTCCCCCGCCAGTGTATGTGTCAGATCATAAAGGTCGTTGATGGTGTACATAGTCTCCTCCTTCGCGCCTGTGCTACTGTACGCACCGCGCCGGGATGTTATGTGCTAAGTATACTATCCGGTGCGGCATTTGGCAAGTGGGGGACAGAAAAAACACCCCCGCGCCGCTTTGGCGCAGGGGCGTTTTCAGCCATTTCAGTTGTCCAGCGGCTTCATAGTCGGAAACAGGATCACGTCGCGGATGGAGTCGGTGCCGCAGAGCATCATGGCGCAGCGGTCGATGCCGAAGCCCAGGCCGCCGGTGGGCGGCATACCGTACTCCAGCGCCATGACGAAGTCCTCGTCCATCATGTCGGCCTCCTCGTCGCCGTTGGCGCGCTTGGCGGCCTGCGCCTTGAAGCGCTCGTACTGGTCGATGGGGTCGTTCAGCTCGGAGAAGGCGTTGCCCATCTCGCAGCCGCAGATGAACATCTCATAGCGCTCCGTCAGCTCGGGCTGAGTGGGGCTGCGCTTGGCCAGCGGGCTGACCTCCACGGGGTACATGGTGATAAAGGTAGGCTGGATCAGCGTCTCCTCCACCTTCTGGTCAAAGGTCTCATACAGGGCGTTGCCCCAGGTATGGGCCACGCCGTCCATGTCCACGCCCACGCTCTTGGCCAGCTCCACGCCCTTGTCGGCATCGCCGATGCAGGCCATGAAGTCCGCGCCGGTAACGTTCTTCACCGCGTCGGCCATGGTGACGCGCTGCCAGGAGGGGGTCAGGTCGATGTCGTGACCCAGCCACTGCACATGGTAGGTACCCAGGATCTCCTTGGCGGCACCGGTGAGGATGCCCTCCAGGATATCCATCATGCCGTCCAGATTCGTGTACGCCTGGTACAGCTCACAGGTAGTGAACTCGGGGTTGTGCTTGGTGTCCATGCCCTCGTTGCGGAAGATACGGCCCACCTCGTACACACGCTCCAGGCCGCCCACGATCAGCCGCTTCAGGTGCAGCTCGGTGGCGATGCGCATATACATATCGATATCCTGCGCGTTGTGGTGGGTGATAAAGGGCCGGGCGTTGGCGCCGCCGGCGATGGGGCTGAGGACGGGCGTCTCCACCTCCATAAAGCCCAGGCCGTCCAGATAGCGGCGCAGGAACGCCACGAACTGGCTGCGGATCTCGAAATTCCGCTTGCTCTCCGGGTTCATGATCAGATCCACATACCGCTGGCGGTAGCGGATCTCCTTGTCGGTCAGGCCGTGGAACTTCTCCGGCAGGGGCCGCAGGGACTTGCTCAGCAGCGTGATGTCGTGTGCACGGACGGACATCTCGCCCCGCTGGGTGCGGAACACCTCGCCCTTGACGCCCACGATGTCGCCGATATCGTACTTCTTAAAGTGGTTATAGTTGTCCTCGTCCATCTCGTCCTTACGGGCGTAGATCTGGATACGGCCGGTCTTGTCCTGCAGGTCGCAGAAAGACACCTTGCCCATACCGCGCTTGCTCATCAGGCGGCCTGCCACGGACACAGCCTGCCCCTCCATGGCGTCAAAGTTATCCTTGATATCCTGTGTGTGGTGGGTCACATCAAACTTGGTAATGGTGAACGGGTCGCATCCCTCGTCCTGCAGCACCTTCAGTTTGTCGCGGCGGATGCGCAGCAGCTCACCCATGTCCTGGGCCTGGGGCTGTTCGTTCACGTTGCGGTTGGTCTCGTCTGCCATAATGCAGCCTCCTTCGTCTATCCGTACCGCCGTTGCCGGCGGTGTTTATCTTTCAATACTGTCGATACGGTAGTGGATCACGCCCTTGGGCGCCTCCACGGTCACTTCATCGCCCGCCTTGCGGCCCATCAGCGCCTTGCCAAAGGGTGAGTCCTCGCTGATGGCGCGGCTCATCACGTCGGCCTCCTGAGAGCCGACGATCTTATAGGCGGGCAGCTGCTTTCGCACATCCAGATTGGTGACGGTGACGGTACAGCCGATGGATATCTTGTCGGAGTCCATCTCGGACTCATCCACGATCACGGCATGGAGCAGAATGTCCTCCAGCTCGGCAATGCGGGAGTAGAGCTTGCCCTGCTCGTTTTTCGCCTCGTCATATTCGCTGTTCTCGCTGAGGTCGCCAAAGCCGCGGGCCTCCTTGATCAGCTCCGCCACCTCGTCGGCACGGGTGGTCTTGCTGTAATCCAGTTCCTGTTTCAGCTCGTCATACCGAGCCTGGCTCATTTTGAATTCCTTTGCCATGCTGCACACTTCCCTTTCTATCCATAAGGATACCCTTTTAGGGCTATAAACAATATGTCATGTTGCATTATAGTGACTTTCCGTGCGTATGTCAAGCAAGTCTGTGATATGAATGTCGGATATCTGCCATTTTCCGGCCGCCGTCAGCACCGCGGCCAGAGGCTCCGTCACCGGCACCGCCAGCGCCGCCGCCCGGGGCGATGTCCATACCGGCGTCTGCCGCGCCCCGCAGTCCTCCGTCAGATATATCGCCGGGCCCTCCGTATCCTCCCGCACATCGCCGCACACCACCGTCAGCGCCGCCCGCCGGCCCCCGTCTCCGGCGGCGATCCCCCAGCGGTACAGCAGCTCCGCCGCCAGCGCCGCAGGGTCCTCCATGTCCAGCTGCACATACCGCGCCCGCCGGGCCAGCACCGTCAGCGCCGCCCGGGCCGTCTCCTCTCCGCCGGGGCCGCAGCGCAGCACCGCGGCGGCGTTTTGCAGGCCGCCGGGGCAGAGAATATCCAGCAGACTGCCCAGCAGGGCGAGGCGCAGCGGCAGGACGGGGTATGATGTTATGTCTACCTGTTTCGCCAGCGAAAGGAGGTAACCATCGGCGCAGATACAGCGGCGGACACCGGAGTCATACATCTGACGCAGGCAGTGCAGAGCACGGCGGCGGGCGAAATAGCCCCTCCCCACAGAAAGATAATGGAGTGGCAGACCCTCCACCGTTATGCGGGAAAGCACTGTCTTTTGGCCCTGCGTCATGTAAACGATCATGCGGTTTCCCTTCTCCCCCGGCGGTGCACAAAAAAATGCTGTTCCATTCTATGGAACAGCATTTTCAATATGTCATTATTTACCAGGCTTTGATGTAGCCCGCCAGATAGTTCAGCGGGTTCTGGTACACGATCTTGCTCACACCGTTGACCACGGTGGTGGTGCGGACCTCATAATGCAGATGCGGGCCGGTGGAGGCGCCGGTGTTGCCGGTGACGCCGATCACGGTACCCTGCGAGACAGTCTGGCCCTGTGACACCTTCACCACGCTCAAATGGGCGTACAGGGTGGTCAGGCCGCCGCCGTGGTCAATGACCACATAGTTGCCGTAACCGCCGCCCCAACCGCTGGTATTGGTGAGGATCACCTTACCGCTCTTGACGGCATATACGCTGCTGGTATAGGACACATTGCAGATATCCACACCCTTGTGGTTGGTGCTGCCGAAGCCGCCGGGGGCCACGCGGGAGCCGACGGGCGAGCTGATCTTTTTACTGGTGCTGACGGGCCAGATAAAGCCCTCGTTGCTGGGCACCACGTCGGAGTCGGCGATCAGCTGCTCGAGCTGCGCGTCGATCTCATCAGCCGCCTTTGCCTCCGCGTCATGCAGCTGCTCCAACGCTTTCTGGTCGGCGGCATACTCGTTCATCAGCTTGGTGGTCTCGTCCAGCTTGCCCTGCAGCTCGTCCTGCTGCTCACTCAGCTGGGTCTCCTTGGCCTCCATCTCCGCCTTCTCGGCCTTGATGTTCTCCCGCGTCTCCTGCAGGGCGGAGATAATTCTCTTGTTGTACTCCGCCACCTCGTTGACGAACTCCATGCGGTTCAGCAGGTCGGCCATGCTGGTGGCCTTGAACAGCACCGACAGATAGCTCAGGCTGCCGCGTTCTTCCTCCTCACGGACCTGCTGGCAGAACAGTGTGTACTGCTCCTCCTCCAGCAGCTCATACCGGGCGATCTGCGCCGCGGCGTCGTCGATCTGGTTCTGGGTATCGTCGATCTGCTCCAGCAGCAGCTGGTTCCGCTGGTCCAGCAAATTCTTGGTGGCCATCACGTCGTTCTTCTTGGCCTTGGCCGCGGCGATCTGCTTCTCCAGTTCCTTCAGCTTTTCCTGCTGCTCCTTCTTTTTCTGTTCCAATGCGGCCACCTGTGCCGCCTTGCGCTGCTCCTCCTCCAGCTCAGCCTCGGTCTTGGTCGCATAAGCCGGTCGGACGGACACGGCGGCGGCCGCACCCAGCAGCATCAGCAGTGCCAGCACGGCGCACAGAATACGTTTCGGTTTCTTCATGCAAGCGCTCCTTTCTTTACACCCGGAGGAACCGGCGTATGGCGGTCAGGCTGCCGCCCACACCTACCAGAATACCCGTGCCCAGGAACACCAGGGCCACGAACTGCCATATTCTCGTAAACGGCACCACGTTCAGTATCTGCAGGCTGTCGGAGTTAGCGATGCCCTGCGCCACGGCGGCATACAGCCCCCATTGCAGGCCAAAGGCGATCACCGCGCTGAACAGGCCCAGCAGCAGTCCCTCATACACAAAGGGCCAGCGGATGAACCCGTTGGTGGCGCCCACCATCTTCATGATGGCGATCTCGTCCCGCCGGTCAAATGTCGTCAGCTTGATGGTATTGCTGATGATGAACACCGACACCAACAGCAGTATGGCGATCAGCGCGACAGAGATGACGCCGGCCACGTTGCGGACTGTGGTAAAGCCGTTGGCCACCGCCTCGTCAGCGCGGGCCTTGTCAATGCCGGGGATATTGTCCACTGCGGTCTTTGTCTCCATGATCCGGTTCGGATCCGTGACGTGTATCACAAACCGATGGCGGAACACCGTGGCGTCCAGGTCGCCGTACACACCGCCGTCATCGTACTTCTCCACGTAGGCGTCCCGGGCCTCCGTCCGTGAGACGAAGGTACAATCAGCCACGTTCTCCGTGCTCTCGATCTGCGTTTGCAGGGCCCGGGCCTCGCTCTCCTCCAGCGTCTCGTCCACGAAGGCCACGATGGCGTTCTCCTGCTGCAGGTCCGCCAGGTTTTCGTTGGCATTGTAGGCCACCAGCGTGAATGTGCCCATAATGAGCAGGCACGCCACGGTAACGCCGATGGCGGCGAAGGACATGAACCCGTGGGAGAACATATTGCCCGCGCCTTCTTTGACGAAAAATTTAAAATCGTGCTTCATATCACACCTCGTAGCTGCCCAGGCCGTCGCCGATGACCTGCCCGTCGTTCAGCAGGATGATCCGCTTGTTGAAGTGGTTGACCAGGCCCCTCTCGTGGGTCACCACGATCACTGTGGTTCCCAGGGCGTTGATGCGCTCCAGCAGCGTCATGATCTCCAGCGACCGGCCCGGATCCAGGTTGCCGGTGGGCTCGTCCGCCACGATGGTGCTGGGGTTATTCACCAGCGCCCGGGCAATGGCCACACGCTGCTGCTCACCGCCGGAGAGCTGGTCGGGATAGCTGTTCTCCTTGTCCGCCAGCCCCACCAGCTCCAGCACATAGGGAATGCGGTTCTTCAGCTCCCGCGGAGACGCCCCCACCGCCCGCATGGCCAGCGCCAGGTTGTCCCGCACGGTCTTATTGCCGATCAGGCGGAAGTCCTGGAAGATCACGCCGATCGTCCGGCGCATATAGGGGATCTGTTTTTCAGCGATGCGGCTCATGGAAAAGCCGTTGACCATCACGCGGCCGGCGGTGGGCACCACCTCACCGGTCATCAGCTTGATGATGGTGGACTTACCGGAGCCGGAGGGCCCCACCAGAAAGACGAATTCTCCGTCGTCCACGGTAAAGGAAACGCCCTTTAACGCGCGCGTCCCGTTGTCGTATACCTTCTCTGCGTCTATCAAACGAATCATAGCAGCGCTCCTGTCCGTCAAAATGCAACATATTGTGGCCAAATACGACCACAAATACCATTATATATAAATAGTTACAAAATGGCAACAGGAAAGATATGAAAATATTTTGAATTTGCCCCGCCGCGCATTGCTTGTTCTTTAGACGGTCCTCCCACCCCAAAAGTTCCCCAAAAAGGAAGCTTCTGCGGCATCGCGCAAAAAGAGCGCCCCACAGGGCGCTCTTTTTTCTGTATATGTACTTATGCGTCGATGCCGCGGCTGGTCAGATACTTCTTGACCATCAGGGCGACCTTGAAGGTGATGGCGTCATCGAACTCCCGCAGATCCAGGCCGGTCAGCTTCTTGATCTTCTCCAGACGATAGACCAGCGTGTTCCGGTGGACAAACAGCTTACGCGCCGTCTCGGATACGTTCAGGTTGTTCTCAAAGAACTTGTAGATGGTGAACAGCGTCTCCTGGTCCAGTGCATCGATGGGGTTCTTCTTGAACACCTCCTGCAGGAACATCTCGCACAGGGTGGTGGGCAGCTGATAGATCAGCCGGCCAATACCCAGATTTTCGTAGTTGATGACGTAGCGCTCCGTATCGAACACCTTGCCGACCTCGATGGCGATCTGGGCCTCTTTGTAGCTCTTGGCCAGGTCACGCAGATGCAGGGCCAGGGTGCCGATGCCCACGAACACGCGGCTCTCTCCATCGGCGCGCAGGGCCTCCTCGATGCGGAGAGCCACCTCCTCCATATCCTTGGCGGTGGCATCCTCCCCCATCTGGTGGATCAGCGCCACGTCGTGCTCACCTACGCTCAGTACAAAGTCGTTCTGCCGGTCAGGGAACAAGCCCTGCACCACATCCACGGGCACGGTGTCCAGCCGATCGTCCACCGGGCGCACCACGAACACGCCGCGGGCCACCTCGGCATCCACGTGCAGCTCCTTGGCCCGCATATAGATGTCACTGATGAGGATGTTATCGGAAATGATGTTCTTGATGAAGGAGCCCTTGTCGTGCTTCTCCTCATAGTAGTTTTTGGCGGCGTTCAGCGCCACGGCGGCCATAGAGCACACCGTGCGGCTCATGCTGTCATCGCCGGTGGCGAACACGGCATAGTCAAAGGTGTTGCCCCAGCTGGGCAACGCCTTGAAGCACTTGCCCTCCAGCGCCACGCAGGTGCCGTCCGCCGAAACGATAGGCTCCACATATTTGCTCCATCGCTTGCCAATGGCCGTCAACTCACTGCAAGCGATAACGGTGCCCTCGGCATCAATCACGCCGATGGTACGGTCGGTGGTCTCTTTGAATTGGAGTACAGAGTTCTGAAAAATTCTGCCGGACATAACGTGATCCTCCCGCAAATCCCGCGACGGTACTTTGTGCAATCTGCTCAGTCGTCTCTCCTATTATATCGTCATAATCACGATTTTGCAAGCGTTTTTTTCTCTTTTCCACAAAAAACTTGTCGCGTTTTTTGTGGTTATGTCAAAAAAATCACAGACCACATACACGGTATAGCGCTGATATCTCCTCTGCGCGCAGCAAACGGTACGCTCCGGCAGCCAAGGAGTCATCCAATGTCAGCGGCCCCATGGACAGCCGCTTCAGATACAGCACCGGCGCGCCGCGGGCTGCCAGCATCCGCTTGACTTGGTGGAATTTCCCCTCCCGCAGCGTCACGATACACACGCGGTCAGGCAGAACCTCCAGCCCGGCAGGCAGGCATTCCAGCCCGTCCCCCAACGTCATCCCGCGGGCAAATGCCTCCGTATCTGCCGCTGACAGTTCACCGTCCACCCGGGCAAAGTAGCGTTTTCCCACGTGGTATTTAGGACTCAGCAGCCGGTGGGCCAGTTCTCCGTCGTTGGTCAGCAGCAGCAAGCCCTCCGTGTCCTTGTCCAGCCGCCCCACCGGAGCAAGGCCGATACGGCGCAGCTCTGGCGGCAGAAGGTCCAGGACCGTGGGCTGCTTTCTGTCCTCGGTGGCGGTGAGGACGCCGGCGGGCTTATGCAGCATAACATAGGTAAAGCGGCAGAGGGAGATGGTCTCGCCGGCCACGGTGATGATGGCCGCGGCCGGGTCCAGCTTGTCCTCGGCGGAGGCGGCCAGCCGGCCGTCAACACGCACCAGGCCCTGCCGTACCAACGCTTTCACCTCCCGGCGGGACCACTTCCCAGTGCCCGCCAGCAGCTTGTCGAGACGCTCCATAGGCCGCCTCCTTTCGGATTTTTACCCTATGATAGCATATTCTCATCAGATTGAAAATAGGTAATTATGAGGTGATGAATATGATGATATTACATATATCCAAACGGCGCATTGCCGTTATGGCGGTGTCATTTATGGTGATCGCTGCCGTAACCGTGGTGTTAGCCGGGTGCTTCTCTGACAAGGAAAATACCATTACACTTGCCGACACCGCAGAAATGGCAGACTATTTACAGCAGTTGGGCTGGCAGGTGGAGCCTGATCCGATCGAGACGCTGGACCTTCAGCTTCCCCAGACCCTGGGCGACACCTGGGGCGACTACGCCGCCATGCAGACCGAACAGGGCCTCCCCTTTGCAGACTTTGCGGGACAGCCGATACGGCGCTACACATTCCGCATCACCAACTATCCCGGAATGGACGGGGGCGTGCAGGCCAACCTGTACCTGTGCGGTGATACGCTTATCGGCGGGGACGTTGTGGCCACCGGGAAGGGCGGCTTCCAGCACGGACTGGCCTATCCGGCGGTATAAATTCGAATACAATCAGGCGTTTTTCGACGCGATTATACAAATAGTTGTCAGAATAGGCAAAAAAGAGGAAGCCTTCCGGCTTCCTCTTTTTAATTGGCTTTGTCCCTGTGGGGTCAGATTACTCGTCGATCTCGATGACGACGCCGGAACCCACGGTACGGCCACCCTCACGGATAGCGAAACGCAGACCGTTCTCGATAGCGATGGGGGTGATCAGCTCGACCTTCATGTCGACGTTATCGCCGGGCATGCACATCTCGGTGCCCTCGGGCAGGGTGATGACGCCGGTCACGTCGGTGGTACGGAAGTAGAACTGGGGACGATAGTTATTGAAGAAGGGGGTGTGACGGCCGCCCTCGTCCTTGGTCAGAACGTAGACCTGGCCAACGAACTTGGTGTGGGGATGAATGGAACCGGGCTTGGACAGGACCTGGCCGCGCTCGATCTCGGTCTTGGCAACGCCACGCAGCAGAGCACCGATGTTATCGCCGGCCTCAGCGTAATCCAGCAGCTTGTGGAACATCTCGATACCGGTAACGGTGGTCTCGCGCTTCTCATCGGACAGACCGACGATCTCGACCTTCTCGTTCAGGTTCAGCTTACCACGCTCCACACGGCCGGTAGCCACGGTACCACGGCCGGAGATGGTGAACACGTCCTCGACGGGCATCAGGAAGGGCATATCCTCCTTGCGGTCGGGGGTGGGGATCCAGCTGTCAACAGCGTCCATCAGCTCCTTGATGCAGGCATACTCGGGAGCGTTGGGATCGGTGGACTCGGAAACCAGAGCGTTCAGAGCGCTGCCGCGGATGATGGGGGTCTCGTCGCCGGGGAAGCCGTAGAAGTCCAGCAGCTCGCGGACTTCCATCTCGACCAGCTCCAGCAGCTCCTCGTCGTCGACCTGGTCGCACTTGTTCAGGAAGACCAGCACGGAGGGCACGTTCACCTGACGGGCCAGCAGCAGGTGCTCACGAGTCTGAGCCATGGGGCCGTCGGAGGCGGCGATGACCAGGATAGCGCCGTCCATCTGGGCAGCACCGGTGATCATGTTCTTGATATAGTCGGCGTGGCCCGGGCAGTCGACGTGCGCGTAGTGACGCTTGGCGGTCTCATACTCCACGTGAGCGGTGTTGATGGTGATACCACGCTCGCGCTCTTCGGGAGCCTTATCGATGGAAGCGTAATCGGTGTACTCAGCACCGCCCTGCAGAGCCAGATACTTGGTGATAGCGGCGGTCAGGGTGGTCTTACCATGGTCGATGTGACCGATGGTGCCGATGTTAACGTGGGGCTTAGTTCTCTCAAATTTCTGCTTAGCCATTTGAAATGATCCTCCTTAACATTTTTGTATCGTGTGTGGGGCAGCGTTACAGTCTAACACTGCCATTTTACAGTATTTTGGTGGGAAAATCAATCGTAAAATACGGTTTTAGAAATTTTCCCGGCCGGTGCGCTTGGCGATCAGCTTCTCCTGCAGGCCCTTGGGCAGCTCGATATAGTGGCTGGGCTCCATGGTGTACTGACCACGGCCCTGGGTGCGGGAACGCAGGTCGGTGGCATAGCCGAACATCTCGGCCAGCGGCACGAACGCGTCGATCTGCTGTGCGCCGGAACGCATCTCATAGCCCTGGATCTGTCCGCGCCGGGCATTCAGGTCGCCGATCACATCGCCCATGTACTCGTCGGGGACGATGACACAGACCTTCATAATGGGCTCCAGCAGCGTGGGATCCGCCTTACGCATAGCCTCTTTGAAGGCCATGGAACCGGCGATCTTGAACGCCATCTCGGAGGAGTCCACCTCGTGATAGGAACCGTCGAACAGGGTGACCTTGACATCCACCACGGGATAGCCAGCCACGGTACCGGAGAGCATGGCGCCCTGGATACCGGCATCGATAGCGGGGATATACTCCTTGGGGATGGCGCCGCCCACCACGGCGTTGACAAACTCGTAGCCCTTACCGGACTCGTTGGGCTCCACGTGGATCTTCACATGACCGTACTGGCCCTTACCGCCGGACTGGCGGGCATACTTGGTATCCTGATCCACAGCCTTGCGGATGGTCTCCTTGTACGCCACCTGGGGCGCGCCCACATTGGCCTCCACCTTGAACTCGCGCAGCAGGCGGTCCACGATGATCTCCAGGTGCAGCTCGCCCATACCGGCGATGATGGTCTGGCCCGTCTCCTCGTCGGTATAGGTGCGGAAGGTGGGGTCCTCCTCGGCCAGCTTGGCCAAAGCGACGCTCATCTTCTCCTGACCGGCCTTTGTCTTCGGCTCGATAGCCACGCGGATCACAGGCTCCGGGAACTCCATGGACTCCAGGATGATGGGATGCTTCTCATCACACAGGGTGTCGCCGGTGGTGGTATTCTTCAGACCCACCACGGCGGCGATATCACCGGAGTAGACGGACTCGATATCCTCGCGGTGGTTGGCGTGCATCTGGAGGATGCGGCCCATACGCTCGCGCTTGCCCTTGGTGGCATTGAGGACCGAGGAACCGGTGGTCAGCGTGCCGGAGTAGACACGGAAGAAGCTCAGGCGGCCCACATAGGGGTCGGTCATGATCTTGAACGCCAGGGCTGCAAACGGCTCGTCATCGGAGGACTTGCGCTCCTCTTCCTCGTCGGTCTTGGGGTTGACACCCTTGATGGCGGGGACATCGGTGGGGGCGGGCATATAGTCCACGATGGCGTCCAGCAGCTTCTGTACGCCCTTGTTGCGATAGCTGGAACCGCAGGTCACGGGCACCATCTCCACGGCACAGGTGGCCTGGCGGATGGCGGCGCGGATCTTGGCGGTGGGGATCTCCTTCCCCTCCAGATACAGCTCCATGATCTCATCATCGAACATGGAGACCGCATCCAGCAGCTTCTCGCGGTACTCGTTGGCAAGGTCGACCATATCCTCGGGGATAGGCTCCACGCGCATATCCTTGCCCAACTGATCGTAATAGATATCGGCATCCATCTCCACCAGGTCGATGATACCCTTGAAGGTATCCTCCTTCCCGATGGGCAGCTGGATGGGGACGGCGTTGGCCTTCAGCCGGTCATGCACCATGTCCAGCACGTGATAGAAATCCGCGCCGGTGATGTCCATCTTGTTGACGTAGATCATCCGGGGGACATGGTAGTGATCGGCCTGACGCCACACAGTCTCGGACTGGGGTTCCACACCGCCCTTGGCACACATGACGGTGACAGACCCGTCCAGCACACGCAGAGAACGTTCCACCTCAACAGTGAAGTCCACGTGGCCCGGGGTGTCAATGATGTTGATACGCGTCTGGGGGAACTGATCCTTGGAGCCCTTCCAGTAGCAGGTGGTCGCGGCGGAGGTGATGGTGATACCACGCTCCTGCTCCTGCTCCATCCAGTCCATGGTAGCGGTACCCTCGTGCGTCTCACCCAGCTTGTAGTTCACGCCCGTGTAGTACAGAATACGCTCTGTGGTCGTGGTCTTGCCTGCATCGATGTGTGCCATGATGCCGATATTTCTTGTGTTTTCCAGTGTAACCTTTCTCGGCATACCGTTCTCCTTTTTGTGTCGTTGGTATGATTACCAGCGGAAGTGGGCGAAAGCCTTGTTGGACTCCGCCATCTTGTGGGTGTCCTCGCGCTTCTTCACGGCAGAGCCGGTGTTGTTGGCGGCGTCCATGATCTCGCCGGCCAGGCGCTCGGCCATGGTGCGCTCACCGCGGGCGCGGGAGTAGTTGGTCAGCCAGCGCAGACCCAGGGTCTGACGACGGGCGGGACGAACTTCCATGGGGACCTGATAGGTGGCACCGCCCACACGGCGGGCCTTGACTTCCAGGCTGGGCATGATGTTTTCCATCGCCTGGGTGAACACTTCCAGAGGATCCTTCTCGGTCTTATCCTTGATGATGTCAAAGGCACCGTAAACGACCTTCTGGGCGACGCCCTTTTTACCGTCCAACATGATGCTGTTGACCAGCTTGGTCACCAGCACGGAGTTGTACATAGGATCGGGCAAGATCTCTCTCTTGGGAACATTACCTCTTCTGGGCACTATGCTTCCCTCCTTCATAAAAATATGATTTCACAGGTACTCAACAGCTTGCGAAGGCTGTTGTACGGCCTGCCAAAGAGGTATTTTTATATATAGTATATAAGAAACCTTTTCGGCAAAGCTCATGCTGCAAGTTTTACTTGCTCTTGGGGCGCTTTGCGCCGTACTTGGAACGGGCCTGCATACGGCCGGACACACCCTGGGTATCCAGCGTACCACGGATGATGTGGTAACGGACGCCGGGCAGGTCCTTGACACGGCCGCCGCGGATCATCACGACGGAGTGCTCCTGCAGGGAGTGACCCACGCCGGGGATGTAGGCGGTGACTTCGTAGCCGTTGGTCAGACGCACACGGGCGATCTTACGGAGCGCGGAGTTGGGCTTCTTGGGGGTCGCAGTTCTGACGGCGGTGCAGACGCCACGCTTCTGGGGAGAGCTCAGGTCGGTCTCCTTGTTCTTCAGCGTATTCAGGCCCTTCTGCATAGCGGGAGAATTGGACTTGTAGGTACTCTTCTTCCGGCCCTGCTTGACCAGCTGGTTAAAAGTAGGCATTTGGTTTCTCCTTTCGTAAGATTTGTGGGACGTATGTCCCTTTATTTTTCCACGGAACAGAGGGTATCTATTCCGGATGGAACGTTATTCAGCCGTTCAGGACGGCCACAGCGGCGGCAGGCACGGCGATACCGCAGGCAGTACCCAGCTGCCGCAGCGTCATGCTGCTGTCACAGGGGATGGCCTTTTCCGCGCACAGGGCGCGCAGGGGATCGGTGAGCCGGGGATCGGCGTCACAGGCCAGATAGACGTGGGCGGCAGCACCCTGGACAAGGGCACGACGGGTCTGCTTCAAGCCCACGACTTTTCCCTTGGCGGTCAGTTCTCCGGGCACAGGCGCTCTCCTCCTGTCGTCGCATAACAAATCCCGCGGGCAATTCCCGCGCAATTTGAAATTATAGCATAGCTACGCGGAAGCGTCAAGTGTGTTTCGCGGGAAAGTTTGTGAATTCCACTGAAAATCCGTGGATAATTTCAGAAGATATCACGAAAAGCTACCCCGGATGCGCTTCCGGCGTCCGGTGAAAAGAGGAGGCCGGAGGGCCTCCTCTTTCGGATGTTCGGTTTCGGCTTACAGCGCGTCGCCGGTGTCCGTCTCGGGACCGTCGCTCTCAGGAAGCTCCGCCTCGTCCATGTCCGCCGGCGCCTCCACAGGTGTGGGGACCTCCGTGTGCATGGCCTCGGCCTCGTCCTTCTTCTCGGCCTCGGTCTCGGGGACCATCTCCTCCGCCAGCTGGCGATAGGCGGTCAGGCCGGCGCCGGCGGGAATGAGCTTGCCGATGATGACGTTCTCCTTCAGGCCGACCAGGTGGTCCACCTTGCCCTTGATGGCGGCCTCGGTCAGGACCTTGGTGGTCTCCTGGAACGAGGCGGCGGACAGGAAGGAGTCTGTTGCCAGAGAGGCCTTGGTGATACCCATCAGCAGCTGGGTGTAGGTAGCCTCCTGCAGCTCCTCGCCGTCCTCACGCTTCTCGCCGGCGGCGATACGGGCGCGGACCGCTGCGTTGGCGTCCTCCACCTCCATCACGTCGGCCATAGCGCCGGAGAGCAGCCCCTCGGCGTCGTTGGCATCCTCCACGCGGACCTTACGCATCATCTGGCGCACGATGACCTCGATGTGCTTATCGTTGATATCCACGCCCTGCTGACGGTAGACCTTCAGGACCTCCTGGATCAGGTAGTTGTGGACCGCGGAGGCGCCGCGGATACGCAGCACGTCGTGGGGGTTCAGCGCGCCGTCCTGCAGCTGACGGCCCTTCTCGATGACCTCGCCGTCCTGCACCAGCAGGCCGGTGTGGGGCACCGCGTAGGTGCGGGTATCGCCGTCATCGGCGGTGATGATAATATTCAGCAGGCTGCCCTTGGTAGCCTCCTCGAAGCGGACCTTGCCGCCGATCTCGGCGATGGTGGCCATCTTCTTGGGCTTGCGGGCCTCGAACAGCTCCTCCACTCGGGGAAGACCCTGGGTGATGTCGCCGCCGGCCACGCCGCCGGTGTGGAAGGTACGCATGGTCAGCTGGGTACCGGGCTCGCCGATGGACTGGGCGGCAATGATGCCGACCGCCTCGCCGGGGCCGACGGGCTTGCTGGTGGCCAGGTTCATGCCGTAACACTTGGCGCAGATACCGCTGTGGGCACGGCAGGTAAGCACGGTGCGGATCTCGGCGGAGTGGATATCGAAGGACTCCATCAGCGCGGCGTCGTCCTCGGTCATCATGTGATCCTTGGAGATGAGTACCTCGTCGGTGCCGGGCTTGAGGATATCGCGGACCGGGAAGCGGCCCTTGATGCGCTCGGAGAACTTCTCGATGACCTGACCGCCCTCGCTGATCTCAGACACCACGATGCCCTTTTCCACACCGCAGTCGGCCTCGCGGATGATGACATCCTGGCAGACATCCACCATGCGGCGGGTCAGATAGCCGGAGTCGGCGGTACGGAGGGCCGTATCGGCCAGGCCCTTACGGGCGCCTCGGCTGGAGGTAAAGTACTCCAGCACGGACAGGCCCTCACGGAAGTTGGCCTTGATGGGGATCTCGATAGTCTTACCGGCGGTGTTGGCCATCAGGCCGCGCATACCGGTCAGCTGACGGATCTGCTTCATGGAACCACGGGCGCCGGAGTCCGCCATCATGAAGATGGGGTTGTACTTGTTCATGTTGGCGGTCAGGGCGTCAGTAACGTCGGCGGTGGTCTTTTCCCACTCGCGGACCACCAGCTTGTAGCGCTCCTCGTCGGTGATGAAGCCCATGTTATACTGATCCTCGATCTCCACCACGCGCTTTTCGGTCTCGTCGATCAGCTCGTACTTGGCCTTGGGCACCGTCATATCCGCGATGGAGATGGTGATGGAGCCACGGGTAGAGTACTTGTAGCCGGTGGCCTTGATGTTGTCCAGCACCTCGGCAGCGATGGTGAAGCCATACTGCTTGATGGTCTTGTCGACGATCTTGCCCAGCAGCTTCTTGCCGCAGGTCTCGGTGATCTCGTAGTCAAAGAACTTGTCGGAGGGCGTTCCGTCCTCGTTGAAGCGCTTGACAAAACCCAGGTCCTGGGGGATGTTGCGGTTGAAGATGATGCGGCCGGCGGTGGCGCGGACCACATGACTGACCTTCACACCGTTCAGTTCCTTGGTCACGCGGACCCAGATGGGCTGGTGGATACCGATGATGTGCTCGTTGTAGGCCATCAGCGCCTCGTCCTCATCGCGGTAGATGTTCATGTGGACGGAGGCTTTCTCCTCTTCGGTAAGCTCATCGTAGGTCTTGCCTGCCAGGGCGAAGTCCACGCCCTCGGGCCACAGCTCGTCATTGGTCATCTGGCTGACGCCGTTCTCAAACCGCTCGAAGGTCAGGTAGTAGGAGCCCAGCACCATATCCTGCGTAGGCACGGTGACGGGGCCGCCGTCCTGGGGACGCAGCAGGTTGTTGGCGGACAGCATCAGCAGACGCGCCTCGGCCTGTGCTTCGGCGGACAGAGGAACGTGGATAGCCATCTGGTCGCCGTCGAAGTCGGCGTTGAAGGCCGTGCAGTTCAGGGGATGCAGCTTCAGGGCGCGGCCCTCCACCAGCACCGGCTCAAAGGCCTGAATGCCCAGGCGGTGCAGCGTAGGTGCACGGTTCAGCATGACGGGATGATCCTTGATGATCTCGTCCAGCGCGTCCCACACCTCGGTGCGGCCCTTGTCCACCATCTTCTTGGCGGACTTGATGTTGTTGGCGCTGCCATCCTCCACCAGCTTCTTCATAATGAAGGGACGGAACAGCTCCACAGCCATCTCCTTGGGCACGCCGCACTGGTAGATCTTCAGCTCGGGACCGACCACGATAACGCTTCGGCCGGAGTAGTCCACGCGCTTGCCCAGCAGGTTCTGGCGGAAACGGCCCTGCTTGCCCTTGAGCATATCGCTCAGGGACTTGAGGGCGCGGTTGTTGGCGCCGGTGACAGGGCGGCCGCGGCGGCCGTTGTCGATCAGGGCGTCCACCGCCTCCTGAAGCATACGCTTCTCGTTGCGGACGATGATATCGGGGGCCTTCAGCTCCATCAGGCGCTTCAGGCGGTTGTTGCGGTTGATGACCCGGCGGTACAGGTCGTTCAGGTCGCTGGTGGCGAAACGGCCGCCGTCCAGCTGCACCATGGGACGGATCTCCGGCGGGATGACGGGCAGCACATCGATGACCATCCACTCCGGCTTGTTGCCGGACAGGCGGAAGGCGTCCACCACCTCAAGGCGCTTGACGATGCGGGCCTTTTTCTGGCCGGAGGTGGTCTTCAGCTCGGCGTGCAGCTGCTCGCTCAGCTGCTCCAGGTCGATCTGCTGCAGCAGCTCCTTCACGGCCTCGGCGCCCATGCCGGCGCGGAAGTCGTCCTCATACTTCTCGCGCATATCGCGGTATTCCTTCTCGGAGAGGATCTGGTTCTGGGCCAGAGGCGTCTCGCCGGGATCGGTGACGATATAGGCGGCGAAGTACAGCACCTTCTCCAGGATACGGGGGCTGATGTCCAGCAGCAGTCCCATACGGGAGGGGATACCCTTGAAGTACCAGATGTGACTGACGGGGGTAGCCAGCTCAATGTGGCCCATACGCTCGCGGCGGACCTTGGCACGGGTGACTTCCACGCCGCAGCGGTCGCAGATCTTGCCCTTGTAGCGGATCTTCTTATACTTACCGCAGTGGCACTCCCAGTCCTTCGTCGGCCCGAAAATGCGCTCACAGAACAGGCCGTCGCGCTCGGGCTTCAGAGTACGGTAGTTGATGGTCTCGGGCTTCTTTACCTCGCCGTAGGACCACTCGCGGATCATTTCCGGAGAAGCAATGCCGATCTTGATGGCATCAAAGGTTGCGTAACTCATAATTCAGCTCCTCCCTTTCCTTAAAACTCGTCGCCTTCGTCGTCATAGGAAGCGTCCACTTCCTCGTCGGCGACGTAGTCGAAGCCCGCATCCGCCAGCTCATCCTCGTCGGCGTAGCGGTTCTGTCTTTCGTTGTCGGCATCCATACGGGCCAGGTTGAAGGTATCCAGGGCGTCCTCGTCCTCCTTCAGCTCGATCTGGTTGCCGTCGGCATCCAGCACCTGGATATCCAGGCACAGGGACTGCAGCTCCTTGACCAGCACCTTGAAGGACTCCGGCACACCGGGCGTGGGCACGTTGTGGCCCTTGACGATGGACTCATAGGTGCGGACACGTCCGGTCACATCGTCGGACTTGACGGTCAGGATCTCCTGCAGGGTGTAGCTGGCGCCATAGGCCTCCAGCGCCCAGACTTCCATCTCGCCGAAGCGTTGGCCGCCGAACTGCGCCTTGCCGCCCAGAGGCTGCTGGGTGACCAGGGAGTAGGGGCCGGTGGAACGGGCGTGGATCTTATCATCCACCAGGTGGTGCAGCTTCAGGAAGTAGACATAGCCCACGGTGACCTTGTTGTCAAAGCGCTCGCCGGTACGGCCGTCGTACAGCCAGCTCTTGCCCTCGGGATCGAGGCCGGCCAGCTCCAGCGCCTCCGCAATGTCCTTGTCGGTGGCGCCGTCGAAGATGGGAGTAGCCACCTTCCAGCCCAGAGTCTTGGCCGCGTAGCCCAGATGGACCTCCAGCACCTGACCGATATTCATACGGCTGGGCACGCCCAGGGGGTTCAGCACGATATCCAGCGGGGTACCATCGGGCAGGAAGGGCATATCCTCCTGGGGCAGCACGCGGGAAACGACGCCCTTGTTGCCGTGACGGCCGGCCATCTTGTCGCCCACCTGGATCTTACGGCGCTGGGCGATGTAGACACGGACGACCTCGTTGACGCCCGGGCTCAGCTCGTCGCCGTTCTCGCGGGTGAACACCTTGGCGTCCACCACGATGCCGCTTTCGCCGTGGGGCACCTTCAGGGAGGTATCGCGGACCTCGCGGGCCTTCTCGCCGAAAATGGCGCGCAGCAGGCGCTCCTCGGCGGTCAGATCCGTCTCGCCCTTGGGCGTGACCTTACCCACCAGGATGTCGCCGGCGTGGACCTCGGCGCCGATGCGGATGATACCGCGCTCATCCAGATCCTTCAGCGCATCCTCGCCCACGTTGGAAATGTCGCGGGTGATCTCCTCCGGCCCCAGCTTGGTATCGCGGGCATCGATCTCGTATTCCTCGATATGAATGGAGGTGTAGACGTCCTCCTTGACAAGGCGCTCGTTCAGCAGGACGGCGTCCTCGTAGTTGTAGCCCTCCCAGGTCATAAAGCCCACCAGAATGTTGCGGCCCAGGGCGATCTCGCCCTGATCGGTGGCGGGACCGTCAGCCAGGACGGTGGGATCGTCGCCGCCGTGGACACGCTCGCCCACAGAGACGATAGGCTTCTGATTGATACAGGTGCCGTGGTTGGAGCGCAGGAACTTGATGAGCTTATAGTCCTTCGTCTCGCCGCTGTCATACTTGACGGAGACGTTGGTGGCATCCACCTTGGTGATGACACCGTCGCCCTCGGCCAGCACGGCCACCTCGGAGTCCAGGCAGATCTTGTGCTCCATGCCGGTGCCCACGATGGGGGCCTCCGGCCGCAGCAGCGGCACGGCCTGACGCTGCATGTTGGCGCCCATCAGCGCGCGGTTGGCGTCGTCGTTGGGCAGGAAGGGGATCATGGCCGTGGCGATGGACA